>JAEEGL014742447.1_pt1 | contig 14050 bp, 10 predicted proteins | sample 9134231 | NCBI WGS metagenome assembly JAEEGL01 (sample SAMN16246548, study PRJNA631951) | gut metagenome | biome: gut microbiome; feature: rumen; material: fiber-attached | host: Bos | place: Iran: Karaj | collected 2018-10
AGCTTGGTCGCCTGCAGGCCGCCCAGGAAACGGTACAGCGGGACATCCAGCGCGATGGCAGCCGCACGGGCAGCCGCGATGGAAACCGCCAGGATCGCATTGGCACCGAGCTTGGACTTGTCCTTGGTGCCGTCCAGTTCCAGCATGACCGCATCCACGGCGTAGATGTCGGAAGCATCCATACCGATCAGGGCCGGAGCGATGATCTCGTTGATGTTCGCGACCGCCTTGGTCACACCCTTGCCGCCAAAGCGGGTCTTGTCGCCGTCACGCAGTTCCAGCGCTTCAAACTCACCGGTCGAAGCGCCGCTGGGAGCCGCACCGCGGCCGACGGTACCGTCAGCCAGAGTAACTTCCGCTTCCACGGTCGGATTGCCGCGGGAGTCGATGATCTGCCGTCCGTAGACTTTCTCGATTTCCAGATATTCGTGCATAATAACACCTCATATATTTTTAAATTATTGATTGGATATGTTTATTTTGTCAGCAGGCTGTGGCCGGTCATTTCGGCCGGCTGCGGCAGGCCCATCATCTCCAGCAGGGTCGGGGCGATATCGCAGAGCCGTCCGCCCTCCTTCAACTTCAGGCCTTCGCCCGCATTCACCAGAACGAAAGGCACCGGATTGGTCGAGTGCGCCGTCATCGGTTCGCCGGTCTCGAGATTGAACATCTCGTCCGCATTGCCGTGATCCGCACAGAGGAACATCTGTCCGCCAACCTTAAGCAAAGCCTCCACGGCTCTGCCGACGCAGGCATCCACGGCTTCGATCGCTTTCACCGCCGCCTCGAACACACCGGTGTGCCCGACCATGTCCGGGTTCGCGAAATTGATGATGATCACATCGTATTTGCCGCTCTCGATCGCCTTGACCAGCTCGTCCGCCACTGCATACGCGCTCATCTCGGGCTGCAGATCGTAGGTCGCCACCTTGGGGGACGGCACCAGGATCCGGTCTTCGCCCGCATTCGGCGTTTCCACGCCGCCGTTGAAGAAAAACGTCACGTGCGCGTACTTTTCGGTCTCGGCCAGCCGCAGCTGCTTTAAGCCCAGACTGCTTAAGTATTCGCCCAGCGTATTCGCCAGACTCTGCTTTTCAAAGGCCACCAGATGGTGCGGGATCGTGGGATCGTAATCCGTAAAGAAGACATAGCAAAGATCCTTCAGCTGCCGGCGCTCAAAGCCGTCAAAGCCCTCGTCCAGGAAGGCCCGGGAGATTTCTCTGGCCCGGTCCGGGCGGAAGTTGAAAAAGATGATGCTGTCGCCGTCCTTCACCCGGGAGGCAGCCGCACCGCCCTTTTCCGGGATGATCGGCTCCACGAATTCGTCCGTTACGCCCTTATCATAGGACGCCTGGATGCCTTCCTCCGCCGTCGGAGCCGCCGCGCCGATACCGTCGGTCAGCGCCCGGTAGGCGATCTTAAGGCGCTCCCAGCGCTTGTCGCGGTCCATGGCATAGTAGCGGCCGATCACTGTGGCGATCTTCCCGATGCCGAGTTCATCCATCTTTTCGTCCAGTTCTGTCAGGTATTCCTTCCCCGACGTGGGCGGCGTATCGCGGCCGTCCATAAAGGCATGGACATATACATTTTTCAGGCCAACGCGCTTCGCCAGTTCCAGCAGAGCAAACAGATGCTTCGTGTGGCTGTGCACGCCGCCGTCGGACATCAATCCGAACAGATGGAGGGCCGTGCCGCGGGCTTTCGCCGAGTACATCGCCGCCAGCAGAGCCGGATTCTCGAAGAAATCTCCGTCCTCCACGGCTTTGGTGATGCGGGTCAGATCCTGATAGACGATACGCCCGGCTCCCATATTCATATGACCGACCTCGGAGTTGCCCATCTGGCCGTCCGGCAGCCCCACAAAGAGGCCGCTTGCCTGTCCCTCCACAAAGGGCCAGTCCGCCATCAGCTTATCCAGATTCGGCTTTTTCGCCTGGGCGATCGCGTTGTTTCTGGTCTCCTTGGACAGGCCGAAGCCGTCCAGGATCATTAAAACCGCAGGTTTCTTCATTCGGGTTTGACCACCTTCACAAAATCCAGCTTCAGGCTGGCGCCGCCGACCAGACCGCCGTCGATATCGCGCTGCTCAAACAGCTCTTTCGCATTGGCAGGGGCCACGGATCCGCCGTACAGGATCCGCACGGAGGCGGCTTCCTTGCCGTAAAGCTCCTTCATCAGCTCGCGGATCGCACCGCAGACTTCCTGTGCCTGCGCGGTCGTCGCAACCTTGCCGGTGCCGATGGCCCAAATCGGCTCATAAGCAATCACGGTCTTCGCGACATCCGCTGCCTGGATATTCTGATAGGCGATGCGGATCTGCTGACGGATCCAGTCCAGGGTGATGCCCTGCTCGCGCTGGGTCAGGCTCTCACCGCAGCAGATGATCGGTGTCAGGCCGTACTCCAGGGCCTTCAGGGCCTTCTTGTTCACCCCTTCATTGGTCTCGCCGAAATACTCTCTGCGTTCGGAGTGGCCGATCACAACATATTTTGCCCCGGCGTCTTTCAGCATAGCGGCAGAGAACTCACCGGTGTAGGCACCTTTTTCCTCAAAATACATGTTTTCGGCGCCGATACCGATATTGGTTCCGGCTGCCGCTTCAACCGCAGCGGGAATATCCACCGCAGGCACGCAGAACGCGACCTCACAGCCGGCATCCGCCAGCAGCGGGGCGATCTCTTTGATAAACGCCTTTGCTTCGGAAGGAGTCTTGTTCATTTTCCAGTTTCCGGCCACCAGGCGGGTCCGCTGTCCGGCCTCGCTGCGGGCCTCTTTCCCGCTTTCGGGTGCCGGTTCGGCATCGTCCGCCGCGACCACACCGGGAAGAGCTTTGCCTTCCAGGAACTCCAGGGAAGCCCCGCCGCCCGTGGAGATGTGGCTCATCTGCTTGGCATAGCCGAGCTGATTGACTGCTGCCGCGGAATCACCGCCGCCGATCACAGTCACGGCACCGGTCTCGGCCATGGCCTTCGCGACCGCCTTGGTACCTTCCGCCAGCTGCGGATTTTCAAATACGCCCATCGGGCCGTTCCAGACCACCGTCTTGGCAGAAGCGATCGCTTCACCAAACAGCTTCACGGTCTTCGGGCCGATATCCATGCCCATGCGGTCCGCGGGCATCGCGTCCGCCGCATAGACCTTTGTTTCTACCTTTGCATCGATCGGATCCGGGAAGGCAGCTGTCGTCACGGCATCGACCGGCAGCAGCAGCTTCTTGCCGAGCTTCTTTGCCTTGTCCATCATCTCACGGCAGTAATCCAGCTTGCTTTCGTCCAGCAGCGAATTGCCGATCTCATAGCCCTTGGCCTTCAGGAAGGTATAGGCCATGCCGCCGCCGATGATCAGCGTGTCGCATTTTTCCAGCAGGTTCGAAATCACGTTCAGCTTGTCCGCAACCTTGGCGCCGCCGAGGATGGCTACGAAAGGCCTGGTCGGGTTGTCGACCGCGTTGCCCAGGAAGGCGATCTCCTTTTCCATCAGATAGCCGACCGCGTTGTCGCCGCCCTTTTCACGGATATACTTTGTCACACCGACTACCGTATCATGGGCGCGTTGCGCGGAACCGAATGCGTCGCAGACGAAGGAATCCGCCAGATCGGCCAGTTCCTTGCTGAAGGCCTCACCGTTCTTGGTCTCCTCTTCGCCTCTGAAGCGCGTGTTCTGAAGCAGGACCACATCGCCCTCCTTCATGGCTTCCACCGCAGCCGTTGCGGCCGGGCCGGTTACACGGTCATCGTCCACGAACGTCACTTTTTTATTCAGCAGTCTTTCCAGCGCATCGGCGACCGGTGCCAGCGATTCTCCGGGATTCGGGCCGTTTTTGACCTTGCCCAGATGTGAGCAGAGAATCACTTTACCGCCCTCGCTGATCAGCTTGCGGATCGTCGGCAGGGCTGCCAGGATCCGGGTCTCATCCGTAATGACACCGTTCTTTAACGGAACATTGAAGTCGCAGCGGACCAGAATCCGCTTTCCCTTGATCTGAATCTGATCTTCGGTTTTCTTGTTTAGCATTTTATTCCTCCCCTGAACATGTATGACAGGCAGTGTATTCTGTTTTCAAATAATAATTATAGCATATCCTGCTGCTTTTCTCCACCCTTTTCAGCCTTTCGGACAGTAAAAAAACCGGAGAACAATACTCCGGTTTCCGTTATAACTTCCAAGCTTTCTTTTTGGCCGTGGTCTTTCTGCCAAAAGCTGCTCCGGGCCGGTTTTACGGCTGATTGACGATGCCGATCAAAACCGGCAGATCATCCCGGGTGCGCAGGACAAAGAGGAAGGGCCTGTCCAGGGTAAACTCCACTTTCTGGGGATCTGTTCTGGCTCCCATCGCGCCTGCCATGATAAAAGCCGCCGCCTCGACTCCCTTCTCGTCCACACTGATCCGGGCACCCTGCTTGACAGAACTGAGGTACGCCTTTCCTTCCAGCAGGCCCGAAAAATCCGCCTTCCGGCTGTTAAACACGGTCGTGATTCCCAGATCCCGGATCACCTGTGAAAGCATTCTTTCCTCGCTGATATCGAACTTGGGCATCGTTAGAATGACAATTTTCTCTTTCATTTCCTGAGGCGGCTGAGAGAACAGGAACGAAAGGGCTTCCGGATCTTCCAGCAGCTGCTCCGGCGCGGTGCCTTCCTCCGGCAGCACAAAAATCATGCTGGCATTGACGCCGTTCAGATATCTCTGATAGGCTGCAAAATGATCGCCCTCGAAATACATTCCCATCATGTCTTCCGCATGCATGAATTCCGCTTCGGAATCGCCCGCTGCGCCGTGGAATAATCCCTTTGTATTGTCTGCCGCGTCAAACTCGGCCGACCATGTTCCCTTCAGCCAGAAGGTACTGACCATCGCGACGACGGTTTCTGTCGGCAGATCCAGGCCCGAAACGCTGTCTTTTAGCAAGCCTCCCGTCTGCTCGTTGATCCAGTCCTGCAGCAGCTGACTGTATTCCGCTGAACCCATTTCTCCGCGGAAAGCAGAAGCATAATAATTCTCCCGCAGCAGTTCAATGCATGCTTCTTTGTAATTCAAATCGTTCCGGAGCCAGATCGAACCGCCCAGCAGACACTTGGCGTCCCCATTATCAAAGTAATTGGCCTGCCAGACTTTTTTCGCCTGCTCCCGCAGCGCTTCCATGGATTCGGCATTCAGGGCCTGCAGGATCTCCGCCCGTGTCTCGCCGCCTGTCGCTTCCGCCAGCATGGCCAGGGTATAGTACAGGTTCAGCGGTGCGATCAACCGGTTTTGTGTTCCCGCATCCTTGAAGGATGCTGCTGCCAACTTCTGAAAGAACTCTGCCAGATTGGTTCCGGCGCCGTAGGAATCCAGAAACAGATCATTATTCAGGCTGAACAAAATCTGCCGAAGCTGGTCCGAAACCTCCTGCCCCTGTGCGATCATCTTCTCCGCTTTCGCAAGATAGACACCTCCTGCTGCTTCAATCGGATAGACCGCCTCTCCCAGCGTTTCAGCCTTTACTTTTACCGGAGCGGGGAGGTTTTTTCCGGGCAGCATCGACCAGACAGCGCCGCCCAGAAGGACCAGGGTCAGCGCTGCCGCAGCGACCCACAGCGGTTTTTTACGGATGAGGCCTCTCCAGCCCTGCTCATTATTCGTTTCCTGTTTTTTCGGCAGCGCATCCGCCAGCAGCTTTTCGTCACAGCCGGCCAGCGCTTCCGGTATATCTTCTTTTCTCATAACAATTCCTCCTTTTCCAGAAAGATCTTCAGTTTTTCCCGGTCCCGGTGCAGGGCGGTTTTGACAGCGCTCTCGCTCATGCCGAATGAATCGGCACACTCCTTTACCGACATGCCGAGCCAGTAACGGCACAGGAACAGTCTCCGCCTTTTCCGGCTCAGGCTGTACAGGAAACGGTTCAGGCAGTCCCGCAGCGCGATCTGATCCGCCGGATCCGGAGAGGCTCCGGCCGGGATCGTTTCTTCCAGCTCCTCCAGGGCTTCCCGAAAGGCGCCCCCTCCCCGGCGAACGGCGCTGATCTTCCGGAGGCGGTCAATCGCCGTCTGCCGGCTGATCATTCCGATAAAATTCTTAAGAGAAGCCGGCTGCTCCTGTTCAAGCCGCTGCCAAAGCGTGAAGTAGACGTCATTTTCCGCCTCGGCCGCCTCTTCCTCCTCCCGCAGAATGTCCCGGGTGATTTTTCGGATATAAGGACCATAGCGTTCCCGGGTAGCCGACAGCGCTTCTTCGTCCCGGGCTCGGAATGCTTCCAGAATCCTTTCTTCGTCCATAAATGTTCTCCTTGATGTCTGCAATAAAGCAGCCGCACGCGTTACGGCTCCTTCCACAGATACAGCACACTCGTTCCTTCTGACGCCGAAAAGACGTCCGTCAGATTCAGCAGCCAGGTCCCGCCGGGCGAGCGCGATACGCCCTGCAGCAGGGTATGGCTGTCCGCCGGCTGAAATTCCACCTCGCAGAATTCGCCGTCCTGCAGTTCTTTTATAACAGGTTTCCCGCTGTCCTCATAGGAACCGAAGTCCAGCTGATAGATCACCGGTTTTCCGCCGCCGAGAGACATTGACCAGAGATCATCTTTAGCCAGCAGCGTCTCTCCGGTTTTCAGATCGATCACCAGACGGGTAATACTGAAGTTTTCATAGTACAGATACCGGCCGTCCGTCACCGCAAAGCCGCTTACGAGCATGCGCAGTTCATTGATCAGGTCGTCCCTTGAGACGATCCCGTTGATATCCATGGCTGACTGGCACAGTTCATTCAAAGACTGCTCGGAGACTTTTCGGTATAAACCGTCATAGTGGTCCAGAAACAGCTCCGCCTCGCTGCCCGAATCCATCCTGAGACGCAGCAGATAAAAACCGTCCTCGGCCGCACAGACGCTGCGCAGCGAGCCTTTGTCGTCGCCACCCTTCTCCGAGACCGTCAGGATCTCCTTTACGGCCCCCGATGCCGGATCGAATTCATAGACCTTATCGCAGGAAGGTTCGGTAGCCTCATGGCTGACGATCAGCAGCTTTCCGTTAGACGCCGCCAGCGACCCATAGGGATTGCCCTTTTTGGTAATGAGATGGCGGGCCATCGTCCCTGCCGAAAGATCAAATGCCAGCAGCCAGAGCGTATCAGGCGACTGATCATAGGGGTTTCCGCTCAGCGCCAGCGCATAGACAAAACCGTTATATTCCGTGCGGTCATAAATGGCCTCGTAGCCCTGATCTTCCAGCGTCCCCAGCAGAATATCCGATTTGTCTTCTGCACGGAACAGCCGGTACTCCGCTGTTGCCGTATACTGGTTTTCAGCCGGTGCGAACAGACAGTAAAAGATGCCCGCATCCGTCGCCATCGCGGAAGCATTATTCGCGATCCTGCCCAGGAGATGTCCTTCTTTATCCAAGATCTCCATAAAGCTTTCCGGTTCTGTCTGCTGCGTACCGGAAGGCGATGTCTGGTTCTGAGACTCTGTCTGCTTCGGCACGGCGGAGGTTCCTGCCGGATCGGTTCCCTGCTGGCTGCCGCAGCCGGCCGTCAGAGTCATCAGCATAGAAAAGATAAGAATAATCGTTACGGTTTTTCGCATTGCAATCCACCTTCTTTTGTCTTTTACCTACTATACCGTAAAACGCAGCGGAAAGGTTACTTTTAAGTTTCCTGACGCGCCAGTTCCCGGACCGAATTTCCGAGAGATTTCAGGGACGCCATCTCTTCCTCCAGCGAGGCGACCTGCAGATTCAGGATCACTTCATCCGTAAACAGCTGCCCAAGCTTCTTTCTGTCGGTTTTGGAAAAAACAAATTTGAAGCTGCGCGCCGGAACGCCCGTCAGTCTTTTGAATACTCGGCTGAAATAAGCCGGATCCGTAAACCCCACGCTTTCACAGGCGGTAAAAACATCCTGCGCATAGAAAGCGATCATCAGTACCGCCTGACGGATCCGGATCAGATGCAGATAATCCACGACAGTGATGCCCGTGTCCCGGCTGAAAACAGACGAGAGATAGTTTCTGTTGTAATGGAGCTCACGGCTTAATTCCTCAAGCGAAAACGGATTCTGATACTGCTGCTCGATATAGGCCATGGCGGCCCGTGTCGGGGGATTATACCCTTCCGTTCTGATCCGGCAGCTGTCATCGGGGCTGTAATGCATCTCCTCCAGGAAAAAATCCATCAGCAGCGTTGTCAGGATCGTATTGTTGTTCCGGATATTCTGCGGATCGCGGCTCCGCCAGTTATCATAGACATACAGCAGAAGGTGGCGGATCTCGCCCTGGTCCTGCATCATCAGGCTGCTGCTCTCCAGATGGGATGCGAGGAAGGGATCATCCACCTGCAGCTTAAACTCCAGGCAGCTTAAGGCGCCATCCTGAATCGGAAGCATGCGGTGGGGCTTTCGGGGCGGAATACAGAAACAGGTCCCTGCCTTAGCCTGCAGTGACTTTCCTTCTATTTCAAATACCGGATTTCCTTCCAAAATATAGTACAGCTGATGGCACACATGCAGATGCTCCAACATCTGCATACCACAGGCCAGCGTGACCCTGTTCGCTGTAATAATCATGGATCTTTCAGTGATGTTTTCTTTATCGACTTGTCTGATTTTCATTTTTCTATTCTCCGAACTGTCTTTCTGAAATCCGCCTGCAGGCTTCAAATCACTTCCTCAATAAGCCTGAAACTCCTGAAAAATGACCAAATTATCTTTGTTCATTATAACTCTGATTTATGCTATAGTCAATGCAGAAGGATACGGACGAAATTTGGACGAAATCAACTTATTGCCTGATATTTAGGTGGGCAAGAGAAAGGATTACGATATGGAAAACCAAAACAAATACGGCGAGGGTCCGCTTAAGGGGCTTAAGGTGCTGGATCTGACCCGCATTCTTTCCGGGCCGTTTGCCTGCACCTGGCTGGGGCAGATGGGCGCCCGGGTGATCAAGATCGAAAACCCTTCCGATCCGGATATCACCCGCTCCTACGAGCCGTTCAAAAACGGTGTCAGCGCTTATTTTCCAACCTTCAACCACAACAAGGAATGCATCACGCTGAACCTGAAGGCGGAAAAGGGAAAGGATCTTTTCAAGCGTCTCATCCTGACGGCGGACGTGGTGATCGAGAACTTCCGTCCCGGCGTGATGGAGAAGCTCGGTCTCGGTTATGAAGCGCTGGCCGATATCAATCCCGGCATCGTTTACGCTTCTCTTTCGGGTTTCGGCACCTACGGTCCCTATTCCCAGCTGCCCGGCTACGATGTCAGTGCGCAGGCCATCAGCGGGATCATGCACCTGACCGGGCCTGAGGACGGTCCGCCCTTCCGGGTCGGTTCCTCCATCGGAGATACGGTGTCCGGCATAACCGTCCTGGTCGCGATTCTGGCCGCTCTTTACAACCGCGAGCAGACCGGCCGTGGGCAGATGGTGGAAACCTCCCTGGTCGATTCCCTGATCTCCCTCAGTACGTCAGACTATATCCGCTATTTTGCCGGCGGAGATCCGCCGCGCCGGGTCGGCAACATCTACAAATGGTGGACCCCCTACGGGACCTACAAGGCAAAAGACAATTATTACATCATCGGCGGAGCCAACGACCACTTTTTCGGACTGCTCTGCCAGGCGATGGACATGCCCGAGCTGGCTCGGGATCCGCGCTTTGTACACAATAAGGAGCGGGTGGATCACCGGCAGGAACTGGACGACATCATCAATGCCTGGGCAGCAGACAAAACCGCCGACGAAATCTGCCGTCGTCTGCGGCAGTACGGCGTTCCGACCGGTCAGGTCAATTCCATCGAAGAGATCAGCCGGGACGAGCACATCGCCGAAGCACGGGATATGTTCCCTGTCCTGCACCAGGAAACGGTCGGAGATATCAGAGTAACCAATATTCCCGTACGGTTCCACCGCTCCGGGCTGGCGCCCCTTAAGTCCGCCCACGGACTGGGTGCCGACAATCAGGAAATTCTGGGAGAACTGGGCCTCAGTGAAGAGGAGATCGCTTCTCTTCGCCGAGAGAATATCATTTAGTTGAATACACGGTCGGAAGGAGGGTGCATTATGTACCATATGGAAGGAAAAACAGCCATCGTAACCGGTGCTGCCGCCGGGATCGGCTATGCGATCGCCGAACGCTTTCTGGAGGAAGGCGTCAATGTAGCCATGTGCGATGTCGCCAAAGAGCGGCTGGAACAGTCGGCCGCTGTCCTCAGTGAAAAAGGAACCGTCTATGCGGAAGTGCTGGACATCAGTGACTGGGAGGCCGTATCGGCATTTACGAAGCGTGTACACGCCCGTTTCGGCCGGATCGATATCCTGATCAACAATGCCGCCATCACCCGGGACGCCCAGTTCTACAAGATGGATCTGGATCAGTTCCGGAAAGTCATCGATGTCGACCTGATGGGAACCGTATACATGTGCAAGGCCTGCGTTCCCTATATGATGGAGCAGCATTACGGCAAGATCGTCAACTGCTCTTCTGTCGCGGTCTTAAACGGAAACTTCGGCCAGACGAACTATTCCGCCGCCAAAGGAGCAATTATCTCCTATACGCATACCATGGGGAAGGAGCTGTTTAAGCACGGAATCAATGTAAATGCGGTGATTCCGGGCGCCTGCCTGACGGATCTGTTAATGTCCATTCCCGAAGAACTCCGCGAGGAAAAGAAAAACCGTCTGCCGGCGAAACGCTGGGGCACTCCCAGAGAACTGGCCAATGTATACGTTTTTCTTTCCAGTGACGAAGCTTCCTGGATCAACTGCGCGCCGATCCTTGTGGACGGCGGGTACATCTGATACTACAGAATTGAAGATAGGAAAAGACTATGTACGACTGGATTATTAAAGAGGCGCTTATTGCGGACGGACGCGGAACCCCTCTGTACCGTTCCGATATCGGGATTCGGCAGAATAAGATTGCGGCAGTCTGTGAACTGTCCAAGGAAGAAGGAAAACAGACGGTGGACGGGCACGGTCTGGTCGCCGCTCCCGGTTTTATCGACATCCACTCCCATTATGACTGCAGCATTTTTGCCGATGCGGAAATGAAAAGCGTGCTCGCTCAGGGCGTGACAACGGTCATTTCCGGGCAGTGCGGATCCAGCCGGGCCCCGCTGGATGACAGCATGGTGGAAGCCTTTGCCCGGTCTCAGGCTGCCGGTGCGGCAGGCGCAGTTGTCCCCTACGACTGGAGGAGCTTCGCCTCGTTCCTGGACCGTGTGGACGAGATGAAATTAGGCGTCAACATGGGCTCCCTGGTCGGGCATTCCACGACCAGGCTCTGCGTGCTGGGGGCCGAAAGCCGAAAGCCTGACAGCGGCGAGCTGGATCGCCTCTGCCGGTATATTGCCGATTCTCTTGAGGGAGGAGCCCTGGGTTTTTCCTCCGGCCTGGTCTACGTGCCCGGCATGTACGCCAGAACAGACGAACTGATTGCCATGGCGAAGGCGGCCGCCCCGTTTAAGGTTCCCTATATGACGCACATCCGCAGCGAGGGAAATCAGCTGGTCGAAGCAGTTGAGGAAGCTCTCCTCATCGCCCGGACGGCCGGTGTTCCCTGCCATATCGCTCACCACAAAGCGCTGGGGCGTCCCAACTGGAGCAAAATCGACCGGACACTGGAGTTGATCGACGAGGCACGCGTCCAGGGGTTCGACGTCAGCTGTGACCTCTATCCTTACCCGCTCTCCACCTCGGCGCTGCGAAACATTCTGCCCGACTGGGCGCTGGACGGAGGCTTGCAGGCCGGCATTGCCCGCCTGCGCGATCCGGAAACGCGTGAGCGGATCCGAAGAGAAATCCTTCAGGGCCGCGGGATCAACAATATCTGGCGGGATTCCGGCGGTGCGGAAGGTGTCATCGCTATGGACACCCCGAACACTCCTGCCTATCAGGGTCTGAACATGGAAGAGGCGGCCCGTATTTCCGGAAAAGACCCGCTTGAAACTGCGTTCGATATCATCGAACTCAACAACGGCTGCGATACGGCCTGCTATGCCACCGGCTGCGAGGAAAACATCGTCAAGGTGATGAAAAAGCCTTACGCCATGATCGGCTCCGATGCCGTGCCGGCCACGCCCGGCGCAATGTGCAATCCCCGCACCAACGGCACCTTCCCCCGCGTCCTCCGCAAGTATGTGCGGGAAGAAGGGGTGTTAAGTCTGCCGGAAGCCGTCCATAAGATGAGCGGCGCGGCGGCTGACCGTTTGAAGCTTTACGGAAAAGGCCGTATCGCTGTCGGCAAGGATGCGGATATCGTGCTTTTCGATGCCGAGAACGTCCGCGACCGGGCGACGGTCAAAGATCCTCACGCCGCTCCCGAAGGGATCGAATGGGTCTTTGTGAACGGGCAGCCCGCCATTAAAAACGGCACTTATACCGGCGCCCGGGCCGGCCGCGCGCTGCGTCTTGGCGCGGATACCCGGTAAGGAAACTAAAAAAAGAACTTTCGAAACAGGGAGAACGGCAGAATGAAACGGATTCTATTTATCGGAAACAGTCTGACTTACTACAATAACCTGCCGGCCATGGTTCAGGACATGGCCGATGCCGCCAAAGAACCGGCCTATACCAGAATGCTGGCCTACGCCGGATACACCCTGCTGCGGCATACGGACCCGGAAGATCCGCACTTTGATGAAGCCCGGCGGATCATACTGGGAGAGCCCTGGGATATCATCGTTCTGCAGGACGGGGCCAAAACACCGGTCGTCGGGCCCGACCGTATGGATAAAGGTTTCGCCGGACTCATGCCTTATATCCGACAGGCCGGCGCAAAGCCCGTCTTCTATAAAACCTGGCCCTACCGGGAAGGATGTGTGACGCTGAACGAGCTTGGCGTAAGCTACCGGGAAATGCTGGAAATACTGAATCGCTGCTATGAAAAACAGATGGCGCTGTATGAAGCACCGGGCGTTCCCGTCGGAGAAGAATCAGCCCGGGTCCAGGAAAAATATCCCTATCTGACGCTTTATCTGCCCGACTGCATCCATCCTAATAAGGCAGGGACCTACCTGGCCGCCTGCCTGTTTTACCGAACTCTGTTTGAAAAAGATGCCCCGCCGGCCAAAATCTGGTGTCCTGCCGGTCTGGATGAAAGAATAGCGGAAATGCTTTGGAAGGAAACGGCAGGCAGACCGGTATAAAACGAACCCGGTCGCCCGCCGTAAAAGACAATCAATTATTTATGCTTCTCCCGAAGTCTTGCTTCGAGTCTGTCGGCCAGATTGCGGCCGGCTTTTGCTGAGAACTTCAGCGCTTTCGGGAAAAAGTCTTCGTCGAAGCCGAAACGGTCGCTGAAGCAGCTGGTAGAATGATTGGCCAGTTCCAGTGTGAAGTCGCCGGGATAATCCACCTCGACCAGCGCGTCGATAATGGTATCCCAGTTGATCGTTCCCAGCCCCGGAATCAAGTGCTCGTCGAAATCGACGTGATTGTCGTGGATATGCAGAGCCTGCACCCAGTGCCCCAGCTTGCGGATCACGTCCGCGGCGCCGTTATTGACCATGTTGCTGTGCCCCACGTCCACGCAGGCCAGGAAGTAGTCCGAATCCAGGGCGGTAATAATCTCATAAAGACTGTCTGGAGAGGAGAAAGTCCTCATGAGGTTTTCCAGCGCGACGCGGACGCCGAAAGACTCTCCCTTTTCGCGCAGTTTCTGAAAATACTCGATATTGGCCCGCAGTTTGGTCTCCTGTGTGGCAGACACCGCCGGATGAGCGAGTCCGTGGATGACTACATGCGGGATCTTCAGCAGCGCGCAGGCTTCGAAGACCCGGTCCATACAGTCAAGGCCGATTTTCTTGACTGACTCCTCCGTCACCTGCCCGTTTTTATCGATCGGGATCGGCGCATGCGCCTGATTGAAATAGATCCCGTTATCCTCCGCCACCCGAAGCAGAAGCTTCGCATATTCTTTGTAATTGCTGTTCATCCAGGGGCCGAAAGGATCGGCGAGCGCTCCGAGGGAGTAGTCGATCGCGTCGAATCCGGCCTCGGCCAGACTCTGAATGGACTTTATGTCTCTCCCCTCTCCCCGGGGAAGAAAACCGCTATTGGTCGAAAGAATCATCGGGCAC
>JAEEGL015045856.1_pt1 | contig 14050 bp, 15 predicted proteins | sample 9134231 | NCBI WGS metagenome assembly JAEEGL01 (sample SAMN16246548, study PRJNA631951) | gut metagenome | biome: gut microbiome; feature: rumen; material: fiber-attached | host: Bos | place: Iran: Karaj | collected 2018-10
AGTAATCATCCTTACCACCTCACCAGAATAATTGCGAGCGTCTTAATAATATCACGATTTTCTCCGCCTGTCAATAAACATGATCAAATTAAGCATAAAATATGTCTAATTTGATCATGTTGTCGAGAGCGCGCGGTGCGGCGTAAATATGCTATTGCTTAGCTAGGCCACTGTCCACGGTGATGTATTCATCATGTTCGCCCAGATCGTCCACTCCCTAGTAATCAGAGGCCAAGCGCTTTCCTCGTCAATGCCTCTTTTCTTCATGGATTTGACAAGGGCCGTTTTCAGTTCGGGCAGCGCATATATGAGTGTTGCATAATGACCGGTCGCTTTGTAGCAGCCTTCCATTACCAAAGATACGGGATCTCCTGTAGGTGAATAATCGGACGGCGGATAAGAAAGCCTCTCATCGTGTCTTGCTTCCATGCTGGACTGCTTGGCAATATCCGTCACTTTCTTTCTGCAATTCAAAGCGGGATCCGCCCAGTTTTTAGTTGACAGGTACGAAAGAATATCGGAAACATCCGAATGACATTCACTGAGCTGTTTTGCAACCTCTTTCGGATCTCCGAACTGCACCGAGGACAATATCACATCCACGAGTTCGTCGGCAAATTCTTCTACTGATATTTGTTCGTTCATTTCGATCTTTCAGTTTACATCCTTTATGATTTTGAGTACGACTCCCTGAATGACCGGGTTCTTTGCCTGTATATCTTCGTACTTCTCGTTCTCTGCATGAAGATAGGCGACTCCCTTTTTGAAGATCAGCCTTTTAAGCGTATTCTCTCCATCATTTAATGCAACAATGATTTTTCCTTCAAGCAATTGCGGTTGCACGCTCGTTCTCATAACAAGGACAAGATCTCCTGCGCTGATTCCGGCTCCCGTCATCGAATCGCCTTTAGTTCGTAGCAAGAAACACTTTCCCTTCACCCATTCCTCTGGCAAAGCGAGATAACCGTCGTTCTGCTGTTCTTCCTCTTCCGGTGAGCAGCAGATGATTGAACCATAAATCGGGACTTTAACGGAGTTGTATCGTTTGTAATAGTTTCCGCCCCCTGCAAGTTCCATCGTGCCTTTTCCGGAGTAACTGATCTTGCCGCGTTCTTTTAAAGTCATCATATAACGGAAAGCAACGGATTTGACCATCCCCATATAATCCATGATTTCTGCCAGGGGCGGAATGTCCCCGTTATTCTCATGGGCATATTCTTTGATAAATGATTCCAGCTTTGAAAGCTTTTCTTCACTCATTACGCGCATTTTCGTTTCTCCACAATAAAAAAAGAACCTTTGGTACTGTTAAGTATAACAGAACCTCGGGTTCTTGTCAAGATATTATCGAAATTTTTCTTCCGATGCAATCAGGAAACTGAATTTATTATGTTTTGATTTTACGTATCTGACTTATCATGACAAACGCTTATCACAACACCTTCTTCTGTTTTACGAAATGATTCCTTATAATATTTAAACGAGTCTGAGCCGATATATAACAATACCCCATGATCGGGAGTGTAACAATACATAAAACGCAGTTGATTATCGGAACCGCTCAATTCATATGTTGTCCATGGCTTGTATATTGCAGTGAAAGTTTCATCAGCATACGGTGAATCAAAAAACTGTACTTGGATAATATTTTTCCCCAAATCGGTATTTATGTTGAGTAGCCTTTCTCCGCAATAAGCTTTTTGATCATTATCAACATTTGCAACTTCACATTGCCTGTAATCATTGCAGTTAATTTCTATTTTATATGAATTATCTGTCATTTTGTTTGCCGAGACACCCTTTATCCCATAAACATTGTAATTCGGAACAAACGCAAACAGCATCACTAATAGCAATGCCAATGTAAATAATCGATATTTAATTCTCATTTTCAGAAATTCCTCAGTAAAGAATGGGAAGCAAAAATGATTAAGATTCGTAAAAATGGAAGTCGGTGGGAACTATGTAATCGGCTTAAGAAGCAAGTGAATTTATTCGAGAAGTTAAACACACAGCTGAACCTGAATTTAGCCCCGCTACCTAAATAATCAAATTGCCGTGTTTAGTAGTGTCTTTTCTTCCTGTTTTGCAAACTTTGTGGGTTTGTACTCGCAATTTGAGTTGACGTTTGAATTCCGTGCGTTACCAATCGTACCACTCGCAAAAATAATGCATTAGAAAGCCTTCCATGTTGGATTCGGCTAATTGACAGTAGTTATAGTCTTCGTTATCTTCTTCAATGCAAAAACCAATAAAAAGCAATGTTTGAGCAGAATCGTTAAACGCTATAGCTGTAAAACAACTGGGGAAAGAAAAATTCTTGTTCATATAAAAAACAAAGCCAAATGCTTCAGTTCCATCCAGCATTTCATTCTCCATATTCCTTGCATTAAGCATTTCACTTTTAGCCAAAGCATAAACATCATCTTCATATGTCAGCCATACTAATGCTCGTTCAACCAGTTTAAATAAATCTGGTTCAAAGCCCTCATATCTAAAAAAGCCGTCACTGTATTGATATTTATCCAAGAACTCTCTTGTCAAAAAAAGATCTCCATCCACACCATAACTGGAATAATGATTGCCAACCATTTCCAACCCTTCTCTTACTAGCGTCCATGGATAATAACACGCATGTAAGACTACAAAGCAAAGAACAAGAAGCAATAACAAACGCCCTATTATTCTCATGATTAACCCCCTGCTCAAAAGCCCAAAATTCCAAACAAGAGTGTTGGAAATAATACCTCCAACCTAGTATCCCAAGAGTCACCAGATATATCTGCTTTTCGCGTTTGACTTGCAAATTTCGATATTATTGGAACTTCTTTTTCAAATGCCCACCCAGTTACAATCAATCAAAGCACCCGATACCTCAGCAGTTTAATTGCCTATGTAATTCACTGTTATAAAAAGAAGGACAGAAACTTTTTTATAGTTACTACTACTAAGTAAATCAGCACAGCATCATACAATATAAAGGGCCAAAAACCTTTCCAGAACAACCTTTTTGAATGTTGAATCTTTTCTCTGTCAACTAACACTTTATAATTGATACAAAAATATGGTGTCAAAACCATCATCCATCCAAAGAAAAAGAAACCCATGCCACAAAACCGATTATTCATTATCAAAAAAGAATAAATAGCATAAAGTATCAGATCACAAGGTGCAGAAATATGAGCATATAACAACAGAATTCGCCATGTAGGACACCATCTGTCCCAATTGTTTTTGTTTGCCATCTTACACCTCTGGTATTTATTTGACATTAATTACACCATTTTGTAAAAAATACCTGATTGCTCATAAAAACACTACTATTAAACGAAATAATTATTTTCAAAGTGCTTTGGCACGATCGTGTATATACGCAGAACTTTGTTTGGTGTACATTTCGTAATACAGCCCTTTTTTCGCCATCAACGCCGGATGTGTGCCAGACTCGACAATTTTTCCTTCCTTGAACACGGCGACTTTGTCAGCAATGCACACACACGCCAACCGGTGAGAAATGAAAACTGTGGTTTTATCTTTTGAAAGCTGAACGAATTGATCGTAAATATCTGCTTCGGTTTGCATATCTAAACTGGCGGTCGGCTCATCCAAAATCAGAACCCGGGCGTTTTTATAGATGGCGCGCGCGATGGCAACTTTCTGCGCTTCACCCCCCGAAAGTTCAACACCTTCCGACGAAAAGATTTTTGTGTTGTACGTTTCACCGGGCGTGTCGGCATATTTGACATTTAGAAAAGAAAGAATGGACTTTATTCTCTCTTCGTTCATTTGTTCATTGAGAGAGACGTTTTCCGCAATTGAAAACGCGAATAGCGAAAAATCCTGAAACACGGAGGCAATCAGTTTTCGATATTCTTCAAGAGGGATGGTCTGGATATCCCTTCCGTTCACGTAGATGGTACCCGACGTGGGACTGTAAAATCTGCACAGGAGTTTAATCAGCGTCGATTTGCCTGACCCGTTTAGACCGACAAGGACTATTTTTTCTCCTTTAGCAATTTTAAGGCAAATATCGTTCAGTGCCGGTGCGTTGCATCCTGGGTAGGAAAAAGACACATGGTCGAAAACTATATCTTCCACATCGGTAATTCCTATAGATGACTCCTCCGATAAACCCGATTCCATGTTTGCGAGTGCCAACAGATCTAAATAATCGCTTGCCACAATCGCTTTTTGCTTATGGCGGTTCACCTGTTCGCCGAGCAAAGAGAGCGTCGATGTCAAAGATAAAACAGCAGAAAAAACCATCGTAAAGGTTGCGATGGAAATCTCCGCTGTGTTGTATCGATTTGTCAGAACTAACATGACGACGAACGATTGAAGCGTGATGGCGATTGCCGTCACAGCATCAAAGAGTGCGTAGCGAGCGAAGTCTTTATACTGCATAGTCAGCATTTCTCCGCGAAACGCGCGCACTTTTTTCATTATCCAAAGTTGCAGATTGTTCGCGCGGATTTCTTTTGCAGAATCAGCACGATATGAAAGTCCATTCACGTAGTTTCCGACGCGAATATTGCCCGCTTCCAACTTTCGGTATCGCTCGGTATAGCGATTCTTGATTATCGAGATGATGAAGTTTAGCGCCGTCACGATGACAATTGATAGAATGCACCACAGATCCATAAGGGAGATGATATAGGCGAGTCCGGCGATGGTAATCGCTGACGAGAGTATTCCGCCGATGCTCGACAACGATTCAATAATGGATGAGGTGTTGTTCGCCAGTTGAATGCTTTGTCGCACTGCAACGGATTCCAGTTGAGAAAGCTCCACAGACATTGACGTCTGCCCGATATTACGGCGCATTTTTTGTGCGAAACGCTGTGCAGTCAACGCTTTTCGATTCTCAAAAAACGTTTTCAATAAGTTTAGAATCAGCAGAATTACACCATACTCCAGTATCCTTTTCAAAACGTAAGAAAACGGCTCTTTGTCAAGCAATGCTTGTATAAACGTTTTCGGGTAATAGACGTAAAGTATAGGCAATATGGCAGAAACAATAACGGACAAGAAAAAAAAGACCAAATAACCACGCTCGAACCTCCAAAAAACGCGTAAAACCAAAAGCAGGGAATTTTTTTTAAAATTATTAGTTTTCATCTTTGCATTCCCCATTTTCATAATACTTTGCATGGGAACGGAACATCTTCGCATAAACGCCGCCGGAATTAATTAACTCCTCATGACTGCCTTCTTCTATAATTTTGCCGCGCGAGAGAATCAGGATTTTGTCGCAAATAATCGCGGAGGAAAGCCGATGAGAAATGATTACCGTGCTTTTCCCATCCGAAATGTTTGCCATTCTCTCAAACAAAGAATTCTCGGCGATGGGATCAAGCATGGACGTTGGTTCGTCAAAGATCAGGATATCAGAATTCTTATAGACGGCACGGGCAATCGACAACCTCTGTCCCTCGCCGCCCGACAATTCTACACCGCTATCATCCAGAGTTTTGTAGAGTGAAGTATCCATCCCTTTTTCCAGTTTTCTAAGCGTTTCGTCAAAGCCGCTTTTCATAAAGGCATCCCGACTCCGTTCCTCATCTAACTCCTCGTCAAAGGTCAGATTTTCCTTCACAGAATATGCGAAAATGCAGAAGTCCTGCAACACCGTTCCGATGTGCCGCACATATTCGCCGTGCGGAATATCCCGGATATCCACACCGTTAACACAAATCATCCCGATAGTGGGGTCGTATAATCTCAAAAGTAGCTTAACTATTGTCGTTTTCCCCGCTCCATTCAATCCAAAAATCGCGATGTGCTCGCCAGACCTAATAACGAAATCAATGTCGTCAAGCACTTTTTCGTCTCGATTTGGATAGGAAAAACTCACATGCGAAAACCTAATCTCGACATGTTTCCAATCAATTTCCGGTCCTGTCGTAGCACCATACCTGTCAATTGTGCTGTTGCTCCGGATAGCATCCTGATATCCGCGGAATAGGTCGGTGTATGCGAGTGTTTTGCGAATGTTACCGAGACATCCAAAAAAACCTATGATAATGGAAATGAGCAAGGTCGTCGCGCCCAGCAACATCGTATATTCGGCAATTGTGATTCGACTTTCCGTGACCTGCCAGGAGAAGAAGATATACATAATAATCGTTTGCATAACTGCGATGACGGATACGACAGAATCCAAGCAGAGTTTCTTCGTCGAATCCTTTTTGAATCGGGAGAAAAACGCCTGCACGAACTTGTCGTACTTCCTTAAAAGAAAACCATTTGCCTCGTTGATCCGCACGTCTTTCGCATATTTATAATCGGACATCGCGTTGTAAACGTAGTCAATTTTCCTATTGCTTTCCGCTTGCGCAGTTTCATATGCGTAGTCGTTTTTTTTCTTTGCAAAATCGATTGCGATTGTGATCGTTGAGGTCAAAACTATCAAGAGTATAAACCACGGACTCAAAGTGATAAAGAGATAAGCGATGCCAGCGAACTGCACTACATATAACAAGAGCTTGAAGAGTTTGTCAAGGAACCACACGGGGTTTGCCCCCATAGACTTTTTCTTTAGATTCAAGATACTCCGATCCTCCACAAAATGGTAATTGATCAAAATGCAGTCCCTCATATAGTCCATCTGCGTAATGTCGGATGCACGTCTCATGATGACATTGTCGCAGAAAGTAATCAGGATTTTGGCAATGGAGATTCCGAGACTAATCGATAAGTAGATAACGATCTTGCCGACCGTTTCCTCAATAGATTCGGCTTTATCTAGCGACTCGACGATTGAACCGATCCCGACGATTCCGATCAGCGGAAGCCCCCCAGTAAAAATGTATTTCAAAGAGGTGGTCAGAAACAGAAGTTTACTCTTTTTCCACGCGTAGAACAAAAGATAGATAATGTTATTCAACGATGATGCTCCTTTCATGAACATAAAAACGGGGAAATTGGAAATATTACTGCCTGCTCAAATACGAAAGTGCAGAGTTAATGAGTTCACATAATTCTTCTTTTTTGTCTAACATATAAACTTTTAATTTCAAAGCATCGTATATCTTATTTCGCAATTCACTTTCTTTTTCAGGAGTAATCCGTTTTTTTCTCCCAAAGTTTCCCCTCCAAGAAAGGTCATAATCTAATGGATAACAAACAAGACCTATTACTTTCCCAAAAGAGACCGCCTCAGCAAATTTTATATTTCTTGTAATAAACTCTACACTATCATACGGATTGAAACAAAGAATAATCAAATCAGGTTGCAAAGCTTCGAAAAACAGCTGATGGGGAAATGGGAAAAGATTTATGTTCTGATTGCTATAAGGCACCAAACCACTCTGAGTTCCAGCAAGAATAATGTCGCATTTTTTTTGGGCGATATCCCATAGCATCTGATTAACAACAGAAAAAGTATCAGAGTTATTCAGTTGCACCGTTGACATATAACCGCAAGGAAAGCACTCATCAAATCCAAACAAGTAGGAAGAAGGTTCAGTTCCAATTTGTCCAACTATATAACCCGCTTCAATGAGTTTCCTTCTAATGAATAATTGCAATGTAAACTTGCCTTGTGCTGAACTAGTTCCCGAAACACATAAAATAGGCTTATTTATACTATACATTTTTCCGAACCGGTGCCTTAAACTTTTGGAATCTATATGAGGATAATAAACCAATTGCTTGGCTTTAATTGTGTTATTATCCCATATTGAGTCCGATATTTCGTCAAAAGCAAAAACCTGTTTGCCACGCTCCGTGGCAGCAAGGATTAATTTTGTTTTATAATCCTTTTTGCTTACACTTGATAACCGACCAAGATGTCCCAGCACAATAGTATCAAGATCATCCCAGTTTATTAAATCAATATTTTCAATGACTCTATTACTATCGATAAAATCAAAGCATGAATGAATTGTCATTCCAACATTGTGAAAAAATTTTGAAGAATAACAGTGAGACAGTGTCCCGTTCAATAAATCTTCATTCACAAGAAGAGTTTGCATTTCTTTGTTTAATGGGAAAATTGCCATTCTTCCAAATTCAAAGGGGACCATTTTTTTAATTGGCTGTTGAAACGTAATTGTTTTGGATGTCAATAATTTTTCATTAAAACCGCCTGTTTTAACAATTTGATTAATAATGGATGCTGTTACAAAGCAACAGGTATAACTGTTGCCTTTAACGATGTTATATAGAGGCGTTGTCCATGCAACTTTCAAGTTCTGCTTCTTTCCAATAATATTAACAATGCTATTCTCTACATTGCAAAAATCAAACAACTTTCCAATACTTCCATCTCCATCAACGCCAATCACATGTTCAAGCGCTGCAGGGAAAGATACTGCTCCATTATTATCAAAAGCAGCAACAATAATTGTTCCGCGATTGTGCATTAAATCGATACATTGTTGCATTTTTTCTGTGTTTGCACAGTTAGTAATTCCCATACTGATATTCACAACATCATATTCATTATTCTCTCCGATATATTTTAAAATCTTTTCAAAGGCTAATTGATCGATTTGATTATCCTCACTGTATATCTTAACGTTATCAATTGCAATTTTATCACTATATTCATATGTTAACTTTCGAATCAAATAAAAGACGGCAGTACCATGACCAACAGAATCATCAAATAAATCATCTTTGTTGATCTCGCCGGAGGAGCCGACTTGTAATGAATAACCAAATACTTGTTCGTTTTTAAATGCTGGATGATAAATATTAACACCACTATCAACAATCGCCACCTTAATCATTTATATTCCTCCGGGTGAATTGAAGATTCATCTCCTGTAACCCATGGCACTATGAGTTGCAGGAGATGTTTGAGAAAAGCTCAGGTAATTTTTAGTCAGTAATCAGCATTTACAATTAGCGGTACTTCCGTTAGGATCACAATCTCCACCATCATTTGATCCCTCGTACCCGTATAGCGAAACATATTGCTGATTCTGATTGCTTTGTGGCTTATTTAATTCCACTTTGATTATTTTCATCTGGTCCATAATTGTTTTCTCCTCCTTCCTGACTTAATAGCAAGAAACAATATACAAAGTGCCTTGTAGCATTGCTTTTAATTATTAATAAGCTCCGTCAGCATGTCGCATACCGAATCAACTGTATTAAAATTGGCAATCACCAAAAATTCATCTGGAACTTCAATATCGAATGCGGACTCTATTTCAACGATAAGTGTAATAAATTGAATGGAGTCTTCAATGAAATTGTTTAGCTGTATTCCTTCAGGGCAATCTTCATCAATAAAAATACCCGCATCTTCAAAACACTCAAACAATTTCATTTTTATTACTTGTTTATCCATACAATATTTCTCCTTTATACAATTACAGGAAATGGTTCATATTTATCAAGTATTTGCAGTATTAAGTCCAAGTTGTCTTTTACGAATGAGCAATTAGAACCAACTTTTTCTTTTAGAGGACACGGATCTCCTGTACATACTGGGGCAAAAAAGCAACTATAATATCGGGGGCATTTACTTGGATTTGCAATATAATGATAATACTGGTTATTTAATTCGATACGGTCATCAAAAAGATTACCTACTATGCTCATTGGGTCTTCAAAATTTATAGTACATTTGTGTATTGTGCCATCTGAGGAAACGACAAAATGATTTTTTCTCCCTCCATAACACAAACCAGATCCCGGTTCGAGAAAATCAGAATCCAATGTGACCTGTTTCTCAGATTTAAGAATCTCATTATAGATTTTTTTCATTCCACCAGATACATCATCCACAAGTATAGACTCAATATCAGGAGAAATGGATGCGCTCCACTTCCCAACTTTATAACAAAAAACGGAAAATCTTTTATCATTTTCGCAAAGAGCACTAATATTATTCAGATATTCGCCAATATGAGAAAAAAGTTCTCTTGTGAAATTCGTTCGAAGAAGTATTGAAAAATTTCGAGTTCGCAAATTTTTAATAGCTTTAAGATTCTGCAAAATCCTATTATATGTACCTTCCCCTGTAATGGTAATTCTTTGATTATCGTGGAGTAAAGGAATTCCATCTATAGTGATTTGAAATCGATTTATATGTAAACTAAGCAATTTTTGGAAAGTAGATTCATCCAAGAAATAACCATTGGTGGTCATCATAGCGCGATATGGCTTTTTATAAAAAGAACATATTTGCATGAACTGTTTTGAAAGATTTTCAATCTCTTTTTTCGCCAATAATGGCTCTCCGCCAAACCAGCTGACATTAAACCCTGCATATTTGTGAATATTATTCTTAACAAAATTTACCAATTTTTTCTGCACTTCTTTTGACATGAAGCCGTTTTTAAATGTTTCATAACAGTATTTGCATCTGAAATTGCATTGTTCAGTGGGGTTAATAATAAGACTAAGCTTTTTAGATACAACTGCATCTAAGTACTGACTGTATAATTTCTTATTTTCATCTTCATTCGAATTTACTACAATGCCTTTGTTAAGCAAAGCCATCAATACATCGCTTTCTAATTCATCGATTTTGTTTTTTTGAATCAGTCTTATGGCCTGTTCGTCGCAAACTTTGCAAAAACTTTTTCTGCCACAATATGTGTTATATAAAAGCATCATATCATGGCAATCCATAGTAGAAAAAGTAAATTTAGATATCTTATACATACTTATCTCCATTGAATTGTTTGTATCTATACAAGGAACCCAACACATTTTTATCTTGTTCGTGTTATCTCTCCAAAAATAGCGCATCATTATAATAATAATGATACGATGTAGTCCTCCCATCTATTTCTACAAGTCTATTTTCCATAACAAACCCCTCAGGATTCAAACATGCATACTCAGTAATTGGTTCACATAACATATTATATCTATTGTTTATAGCATAATTAAATCGAAACAAATTTTTGATCCAATAAAGCAACAAATCCTGTTTAAGCCATGCATTTTGCGAGATGAACTTTATGGTTTCTCCATGCGTAAACCTATTTCTCATTTCAATTAGACCAAGCGGCGTTCCTTTATTGTCAAAGTAAAAGAGATTGAAAGCAGCATCCACAACTATCCACTTGTTTAAACATTCACTGAACACCTCGCATACACAATGGCATTCAGTATCTCTCAAATCCATAGGTAGACATATTGCCCAGCGCGATTGAAAACCTGCTGACAGCAGAATTTGATTTGTTATTAACGAAACATATCGACAATTCAATGCATACCCATCTTCTTTTGCTTTATTAAGAATCTCAATGCATGACCGCCCATCGTATATTCTTCCGGGAAGTGGCTTCCCGTTAAAACATAAAGTCGAAGTAGCCCAGTTTTTTAAACGATTAATCCTTTGAAGTTCGCTTCCAGAGCCAGCAATTGCATCTATTCCGAAAAACTTGTTTAAATATCTAAGATTATAGGAGTCTCTGTTTTCATAAAAAAATGACAATTCTTCGTAGTCTTCAGAATATTTATTATATTTTTTTAGGAAAAACATGTCATCTTTTGAACTATAAGAAGTATTCTTATAGTATGAAAGATTATTATGGCCACAAGAAGCTTGAAAGAAATGATTTATACAACTCATATTTCAATCTTCTTTCTTTTGTACAAATATTTTAACGCTATACATAAGAAATGCAATTTATCAAATTGTTGAGGAGCGATTAACAAAAAGGCTTTGACATTCGTGTTTTATTCATTTGCTACGTCTTATCAAATTCGAACGGTTGTGTAAATATTTTTGTGAAAAAAACTTATCTTGTACCGTCACCTTGAATTCTTTTATGTATTTAAACGCGATTCTCGGAGGAATGATAACAGGTGCCAGAAGAATGTCGGCTCCGGATTTCAAAGATACGAGTAATTCACCGACCAGGGACGAACAGTGCGTCAGCTTATTGTTGAGGTACAGGCAATCGAATTCAGACGGTTTCATGTAGTCGATCACTGAATCAGCGTTGTTGTTGATCGCCCGGTGAGATAAAGAAATGCCCTTGTGCTTTCCGGTCGTTCCCGAGCTGTAAACGATCACAGCTTCGGACTCGTCATAACGAGGTTTGAACATATCGCGTACTGATTTCGGCAAAACACAGGGCATATTTTTATTGACAGAATAACTTTGAACATTCAGGGATGATATGTCAGGACCGTATATCCCGGAAAGCGAATCTTCCAGAAAACAGTCCGTAACTCCCGAATCCGCAAGCATACTGAAAGCAGCCGAAGGAGGAGCGTCGCAGTCTATCAGGACGGCGCTGTTATTGCCGTGCCAGATCTGCAGCAGTTTTTCGGTATATTCAACAGAATTATGACCTATGAGACCGATACGCATACTGTATATTCCTCCTTTCGTACAAATCTACCATTATAGTATATCACTTCATGGCTTTCTTGTCAATTCACCGACGAATAATTTTTTCTTCTTTAAACCAAACAACGTCAATGTTGTTCTTATTGTCCTTATAGCTTAGAAGATGATAGTTATTATCATACGCATAATTCTAAACTCATGACATGGGATGTCGCAAAAAAGGCAATTGACTTTTTTATAAAAAGAACGAGAGATACCCCAATGATTAATTTCGGGTTTTATGGTGGGGAACCATTGCTCCAATATGATTTGATAAAGAAATGCATTGTCTATATTAAGGAGCGGTTGGAAGGTCGAAACGTTACATTTACAATGACAACAAATGGCTCATTGTTGACTTTGGGAAAAATTAAATATTTGATCGACAACAATGTTTCGATTACTGTTAGCTTCGATGGACCGAGAGAAATCCAAAATAAAAATAGAAAGCACAAATCTGATGGCAGTGGAACATATGATGATGTTTATAACAAATTGATGGAAATAAAAAAGGAGAGTGAATATGTCGCATAGGATTGAACATCTCGGCCGCACGAATTGAACAGTTGCGACGCTGAAAACTGAACAGTCTCGACGGAACAATTGAACACAAAAAAACGACAATGAGCCTTCGGCTCACCGGGCTCTGCCCGAGCCCGAGGTTTAACGCATAAAAGGTTTTCCGGGAAGAGTGGTGTTTGTCGGAGGTTATTCCCATTAAATACCACAGCAGTTCATGTTTTTGGGTGTACAGTTCTAAGCGACAGCACTGTTCAATCTTCAGCGACGAAGGTGTTCAGCCTACAGTGGCCAAGGTGTTCAACATGGCCGCCGTACGCAAGGAGAGTCCTGATTATTATAAAAAAATATCTTTTAACTGTGTAGTTGATCCGGCAAATGATTGTGGAAAAATAAACCAGTTTTTTTCCTGTGATACGTTCAAAGATATAAGCATTCAAACTCCATTAGTTTCGCCAATCAACGAAAGAAGATTGTATTAACGCCGGGTTTGGCCAGTTCCGTATGGATGTGTTCGTAGTCCGGTTCCATATATCCGGACGTCGAAACGTACTTTTCGGGGAAAAGAATGCTTTGAAGATCTTCGTTGCTGACGTCGTCTTCAAGCGGCCATTTGATCCCCTTGGCGTTGGCGGTTTCCAACACCTCGCTTATTGTGTGCCTCGAGCTTCCCACGCTCGTTTCTATCTGACGTTGACTATATCCTTGGTCAGATAGTCTTAGGATTTCTCTGTAGTCTACCATTTTGGCAGCCTCCTCTGTATAATAGTCACACTTTCGTGCGCCACGACTATTATACAGACGATTTGTTGCCGTGCTGTGATAAAACGAAAAAAATGATTTTTATGGGGTGGTGCTCTCCTCCGTTGAGGTGGTGCTAAAACTCCGTGCAGTTGGTGCTATCCCGCCGTTTTTCTCACGCAAAACCATCTCAGTTTTCTCGGGTGTTTTTGGAAGTGCCTGGCGGTCTCCGAAGAGATAAGGGAATTCAACAAGCGTTAATTGAAGGATAATGTAATGAGGTTGAGGTTCAAGCATACATCACCGTGGACAGTGGCCTAGCTAAGCAATAGCATATTTACCCCGCACCGCGCGCTCTCGACAACATGATCAAATTAGACATATTTTATGCTTAATTTGATCATGTTTATTGACAGGCGGAGAAAATCGTGATATTATTAAGACGCTCGCAATTATTCTGGTGAGGTGGTAAGGATGATTACT
>JAEEGL017332509.1_pt1 | contig 14050 bp, 11 predicted proteins | sample 9134231 | NCBI WGS metagenome assembly JAEEGL01 (sample SAMN16246548, study PRJNA631951) | gut metagenome | biome: gut microbiome; feature: rumen; material: fiber-attached | host: Bos | place: Iran: Karaj | collected 2018-10
ATCTCATAATGATAATTTCCTTGAGCATACTGTTCTGCGGCAAAAGTGATCTTGCTTAAAGGACGATAAATCAGCTGTGTGAAGAAGATAAGGATTATAAATGACAGCAGGAACAGGATCGCCAGGGTGATATAGCAGATGTTCAAAATGGTATTGGATGTGGTGACAATATCGGAAATAGGGGCATGAATCGTAACATAGCCCTTGATTATGTAGTCGGAAATAATTGGGGCTATAACGGTAAGAACATCGTGGTCGAAGGAATTAAAGAATTCATCCACAACATAATAGGAACCACTGATGATAGTGGGGTCAAAGCCGTCGATATATGTTGCTTCCTCTACGCTTAAGGGAAGATTGGAATCAAGTACAATACGTCCGGAAGGATTGATGACACGAATCTCGGAATTGAGATAAACCGAAAGAGCATCTATCTGAAGCTTAACGGTCTCCAAAGAAGCGTTACTTGAATAGAGGCCGCTGGCATAGGTGTTTGCTATGAGAGTAGCCTCGGAATAAAGGGTAGTGGCTTTATCTTTCGTAAGAGTCTGTTCCGTCATGGAAGGAACAAATACGGTAACGATGATAAAGCCGAATACGCCGAATATCAGATATGCAAGTAGAAACTTTAAATAGAGCGTTTTTTTCATCTTTTAATTCGTGGTCTCGAACTTGTATCCTTTTCCCCAGATAGTGGTGATCTTCCACTTTTCGTGGTCATTTATCTTTTCGCGGAGTCTCTTGATATGAACGTCAACGGTTCTGGTATCGCCGATATAATCGTAACTCCAGATGCTGTCCAGGAGCTGCTCACGTGTGTATACTCTATTGGGATTTGAAGCCAGATGATACAGAAGCTCCAGTTCCTTGGGAGGCATCTCGATATTCTTGCCCATATATGTGACGGAATAATTGGTCTTGTTAACGATAAGGTCGGGATAGGTAACGCATTCCTCGTCATTAGTAGAAGCGGGAACTGCATCTCCTGTGCGGTATCTTCTAAGAACTGCTTTTACTCTGGCAACCATTTCCTTTGATTCGAAAGGTTTTTCAATATAATCATCTGCGCCAAGTTCAAGGCCCAGCACCTTATCAAAAACTTCTCCCTTTGCAGAGAGCATGATGATGGGAGTGGTGTATTTTGCCCTAACTTCACGGCACACCTGATATCCGTCTATTCCAGGAAGCATGATATCCAGAAGTATAAGATCCGGGTTAAAAACGGGGATCTTTGAAAGAGCGGATTCTCCGTCATTGACGATCTCGGTTTCAAAGCATTCCTTCATCAGATAGAGGGAAATAAGCTCTGCGATATTGTTGTCGTCATCTACTATAAGGATTTTCTGTTTGATGGCCATTTTATTGAACACCTTTCATCAAAATAAAACTATTTAAAAGTTACTATTGTAACACCGGCATCGCCTTCACCGTATTCTCCAAGCCTGTAATCAGCCACATGCTTTTGACGTCTGAGATAATTGTGTACAGCGGTGCGCAGGGCTCCGGTACCTTTTCCGTGAACTACTCTAACGGACGGGATATGTGCGATGTAAGCATCATCCAGATATTTTTCCAGCTCTGCGATTGCTTCGTCGGAAGTCTTTCCCAAAAGATTTATTTCAGAGGAAATACTCATAGCCTTGCTCATACGCATCTTTCCGGTGCCTGTGGAAGTACCTTTAAGAGTGGGTGTAGTTATCTCTACTTCCTGGGAATATGCCAGGTCATTTACGTTAGTCTGTGTACGGATGATTCCACACATAACATAAAGGTTTCCCTTTGCATCGGGAAGAGTGGAGACGGTTCCTTTAAGGTTCATGGAAATAATCTTTACACTGTCGCCTTTTTTAAGCTTAGCGGGATCCACTAGTCCCTTTTTATCTGCCTTGATCTGCTTTTCAGAGCGGGAGGAAAGCTTTGAATTCTTGTCACTTACCTGCTCGCGAACCTTTGAACGGCCGGCCTCCAAGGATTTCATATCTCCGGATTGAGCGGCTTTGTTTATATCGCGGATAGTCTCGTCGGCGTAATCTTTTGCCTCCTGAAGGATATCCCTTGCTTTTTCGTTTGCCTCGCGGATGATTCTGTCCTTGATCTGGTCCAGCTTTTCATTCTTTGCATGAAGCTGTTCCTGGAGGGTGCGGATCTTTTCCTTGTACTCTGCAATCTCTTTTTTCTCGTTCTCGATAGTGATACGATTCTGCTCAAGGTCTGAGATCACGTCCTCAAAGCTTTCATTTTCGCTGCTTATCTGTTCCCTGGCCTTGTCGATGATATATTCGGGAAGGCCAAGCTTCTGTGAAATGGCAAATGCGTTACTCTTTCCCGGAATACCAAGGAGCAGGCGGTATGTGGGGCGAAGGGATTCAACGCTGAACTCACAGCTTGCATTTTCAACACCTTCAGTGGAAAGAGCAAAGAGCTTGAGTTCACTGTAGTGAGTTGTGGCCATGGTCCGGATACCCTGGTCATGAAGATTACTCAGTATGGCAATGGCAAGAGCGGCACCTTCCGTAGGATCCGTTCCGGCGCCAAGCTCATCAAAGAGACAAAGACTGTGACGGTCGGCATGCTTTAATATCTCTACGATATTTACCATATGGGATGAGAATGTGGAAAGTGACTGCTCGATGCTCTGCTCATCTCCGATATCTGCAAATACGTCATTGAAAATACAAAGCTCGGACCTGTCGGAGCAGGGTATGTGAAGACCTGCCTGGCCCATAAGGGAAAGGAGTCCCACAGTTTTTAGTGATACAGTCTTACCGCCGGTGTTCGGACCGGTCACGATCAAAAGATCAAAATCTCTACCAAGATTGATATCAATGGGGATAACCTGTTTTTTATCCAAAAGCGGATGGCGGGCTTTCCTCAGATTAAGATAATGTTTTCTGTTGTACTGGGGCTGGCTTGCATTCATATCAAGGGCAAGCTTACCCTTTGCAAAAATGAAATCCAAAAGCGTGAGTAACCGTTGGTTCTCGGCAATCTCTTCCGTATGGGATGCGCACTGGTAACTCAGATCGGCAAGGATATTCTCTATTTCTTTCTGCTCATCCAGCATCAGCTCACGGATTTTGTTGTTCAGTTCCACGACAGCAGAGGGCTCGATAAAAAATGTCGAACCCGTGGAAGACTGGTCGTGTATCATGCCGGGAACCTGGGATTTGTACTCTGCCTTTACGGGAATACAATACCGGTTGTCCCTCATGGTGATAACGGAATCCTGAAGATAGGTCTTTAGGGATCCGTTTACCATGGATCTTAACTGGCTGTGGATCTTGTCGCCGGTCTGCTGGATCTGACGTCTGATGGATTTAAGTGCGGGACTTGCGTCGTCTGCGATCTCATCCTCGGCAAGGATACAGCGGTTTATCTCGTTTGCAAGCTGGGTGAGGGGATGAAGCCCTTCGAAATATTCATCCAGTGAATCGGTGGGGGAGTCCTCGTTTTCTTTTTCGCCGTAGCTCTTGATACGTGCGGCGTTTGTGAACTGAGCCGCCAGTCTCATAAGCTCGGGAGCAGAAAGGGTACTTCCCACTTCCAGGGATTTGGTGGCAAAGCGAAGATCACGGTTTCCTCCGAAGGAGGTACTTCCTTTTCGAAAAAGTCTTGATACCGCATCGGCGGTCTCCTGCTGGCTTTTCTGGATATCCTGCATCTGTATTGAGGGAAGCAGATTCCGACACTCTTCCTTGCCGGGTTCCGAATCTGCATGTTCCACGAGTAATCTGATTATTTTGTCGTATTCTAATGTCTTTAAGGATTTTGCGTTCATGGCTTTAGTATATCACAAAGAAACGCGCATTTCTTTACTTTTTTAGGTGAAAAAGATATTATATAAGGTATGAGTAACGATTTTATCAAAGAAGATATAAAGAAAAAACCTGTCAATAAAAGTAAGGTCTTCAAAAAGATGCTTACGACCATAGCGCTTGCCGTGATCTTCGGAGTAGTGGCAAGCCTTATTATCCTTGTGCTTGAACCTTTTCTTCAGAAGATAACCACAAAAAATGAGGAGCCGGTCCCCAGTGTGGTAAGCTTTCCGGAGGAAGAGATGTCACCGGAGGAAATGCTTTCAGAGTACATGATGCAGGAGTCTGCACTCGCCGAACTTTCCGCTGAAGAGGTTGAAGAGGAAGCGGAGCCGGTGGAACTGCCATTAAGCGAGGATCAGATATCTGCAATATTGGCAAGATTTAAAGTGGATGCCACCAAGTACAGACAGATGATGATCCAAATGTCGAATTACGCAAGAGAGATCGGTAATTATGTTGTGACCATTACCGCAGTAAAATCCAGTGTGGACTGGCTCAACTCCGTAAACGACAGCAGCAATGTTACATCCGGTATCGTGATAGCTGAAAACAATATCGAACTCCTGATACTTGCAGACAGCACTCCTTTAAAAAATTCCGACAGCCTTACAATGGCAACAAGAAACGGATTCAGCGCACCTGCATACATAAAAGAGATTGATGATGTAACGGGCCTGGCTATAATCGGAGTATCGCTTTCCGATGTCCCGGAGGATACAGATATAGAGGCACTTATAGCACCTCTGGGAAGCAGCAGCGGAATCTACGTGGGACTCAGTGTTATTGCTGTAGGAAGTCCTAAAGGAGTTTCCGGATCCATTGGTTATGGTATGGTTGACGCACCCAGAACCATGATCACCGACGCAGATACATTTATGTATTGTTATCAGACGGATATTCCCGCCAGCAAAAATTCCAGCGGCGTGCTCTTCAACATGCAGGGGCAGGTTGTGGGAATCATTACAAACAACGAAACCAGCACCACAGGCAGCAACGTGGTTATGGTATATGGCATCACAGAATTAAAGGGACTGATCGAAAAGATGTCAAACGGCCAGGAGATAAGCTATCTTGGAATCAGCGGAACCAATGTCACTTCCCAGGCCAATGCAGAGATCGGTGTTCCCATGGGAGCATTTATAACCGCTACGGATATGGATTCACCGGCGATGCTCGCTGGTGTACAGGTGGGCGATGTGATCGTGGCAATGAACGATCAGAAGATCAGTACCTTTATCGAGTATGTAAATGTTCTTCAGAACATTAAGCCCGGGGAGACGGTAACACTTACCATCCAGAGAAAATCCCAGGATGAATATGTTCCCATCGATATAGAACTCACGGTTATGGCTAGAAGTCACGAGTGATAGAAAGAGGAAGAAATGAAGTATATCAAGGATTTGCACGAAGGTGAAAAAGTAACCGGGATTTATATGGTCAAAAGCCGAGTTTCTGCAGTTACCAAGAACGGAAAGAATTATGACAATGTGGTACTTCAGGACAAGACCGGAACCATAGACTGTAAGATATGGGAACCCAATGACCCGGGGATAGATGAGTTTGACAGACTTGATTATGTTGATGTTCACGGGGAAGTGGTATCTTTCAACAGCAATCTTCAGCTCAATATCCGCCGTGCAAGAAAGGCACACGAAGGAGAATATGATCCTGCGGATTTCATGCCGGTAAGCAGCAAAAATATTGATGAAATGTATAATGATCTGAAGGATCTTATCGAGAGTATAGAGAATCCTTCTTACAAAGCTCTTTTGAAGGATCTGTTTGTGGAAGATGAAGATTTCGTAAAAAAATTCCGTTTTTCATCAGCCGCAAAGAGTGTTCACCACGGTTTTGTGGGCGGACTTTTGGAGCACACCTTAAGCGTTACAAAGCTTTGCGATTACTATTCCAAGGCATATCCCATTTTAAAGAGAGACCTTCTTCTCACCGCGGCTATGTGTCACGATATCGGAAAAGTATATGAGATTTCACCCTTCCCGGAAAATGATTATACGGACGAAGGAAATCTGTTGGGACATATCGTAATGGGATCGAATATGGTGGGAAAGAGAGCGGCAAAGATAGAAGGCTTTTCAAAGTCGGATCTTCTGCAGCTACAGCACTGCATACTTGCCCATCACGGAAAGCTTGAGTTTGGATCGCCCAAGACTCCCGCACTTATCGAGGCCATGGCACTCAGCTATGCGGATGATACTGACGCAAAGATGGAGACCTTTAAGGAAATCCTGGAGAATAACGCACTAAATCAGGGATGGCTGGGATTCCAGAAATTCCTGGACGGCAATGTGCGAGCTACAACTTAAAGCTTCAGCAGAGGGGAAAAACCTGCGCGAAAGCGGGCGAGGTGATATATGAAAAATATCCTTATCCTCGAAGATGAGGAAGGAATAAAAGAAGAACTGATCATACTTTTGTCAAATTCCGGATACAAAGCCGGGGCGCTTTCAAATTTTGACGATCCCGTAGGAGACATATTAAAGATGTCTCCGGACATGGTACTGCTTGATATCAATCTTCCGGGAATGAACGGAAAAGAAATCCTTCGGGAAGTAAGAAAGAAATCTCAGGTTCCGGTCATTATGGTAACCAGCAGTGATGCGGAAAGAGACGAAGTCATAACCATCGGTTACGGTGCGGATGACTACATCACTAAGCCATACAATCCCACACTTTTGCTGTTAAGGATAGGCAATATATTTAAGAGAATGAGCGGTAACGAGGAAGTGGCCGATCTTGGCGGAGTCTCTGTGAACTTCAGAAAGAGCGTGCTCATCACGCCGAATGGCGAAGAGACAGTTCTTTCAAAAAATGAAATGCTCATCCTTTCATATATGTATAACAATAAAGGGAAGATCGTCACAAGGGATGAACTGATGACTGATCTTTGGAACAACAGTGAGTATCTCAATGACAACGCACTTACGGTCAATATAAGCAGGCTCCGCAGTAAGCTTTCGGAAGCGGGACTGGAGAATGCTATAGAGACCAGAAAGAATCAGGGATATATTTTATTATGAAAATAGGAAGTTTCTTAAAAGATAAAGGGATAGAGATAATTCTATCCCTTGTTTTATTATTTTTGGCCGTGTGGCTTATGATAATTTTCGGGCTCAATTATGTGGCCATAGTGATCATAGCGGGCTTAATATTTTTGGTAGAAACCGCAAAACTCTTATATGACTTTTTCAGAAAGAAAAGGTTTTATACCGAACTTTTGAACAATGTAGAGCGAATGGACAAAGCATATTATGTTCTGGAGACTCTTAAAAGTCCGGGATTTTTGGAGGGAAAGCTTTTGTGTGATGCCCTCTATGATATAGAAAAATCCATGGCAGATAATGTAAATCTTTATGTCAGCGCAAGGAGAGAATATACGGAATATATAGAGACCTGGATACATGAGGTAAAGCTCCCTCTTTCCGCCATAAGTTTGAAGATACATAACATGCTTAGTTCCGAGACGAAGCCTGATCCGGAAACGACGGAGAATTACAAAAAGATACAGGCAGAGGTAAACAGGATCACGGAATATGTGGATCAGGTTCTTTATTTTTCCAGGTCTGAAAATGCAGAGAAGGATTATCATATTTCAAAGGTGACACTGGGGAGTCTGATACATCCGACGGTTATGGATTTCAAGGAGACACTTCTTGACGGTAAAATAGATCTTCGCATCGATATAGATCCGGATGCGGAAGTTTATACCGACACAAAATGGCTGCGATTCATTCTGGGACAGATCATTTCAAACAGTATTAAATACAGAAAAACGGATGTGGATTCCTATATAAAGATATATTCCGAACAAGGTGAAAAAAGCGTTAAGCTGTTTATAGAAGATAACGGAGTGGGTATTCCGGAAGAAGATCTTAAGCGGGTTTTTGAAAAATCCTTTACGGGAAAGAACGGCAAGACCAGAGCCCAGTCAACGGGAATGGGGCTTTATATTGTGAAAGAACTTGCAGGAAAGCTGGGGCACGGGATAACCGTAGAATCCGCAGAAAAAGAGTGGACCAGAGTGTGTCTTAACATTACATCCAATATTACAGATTTGTAATGTTAAGTAATATTAAAAAAACGACCTCCCCTTTTTTGTATTGTAATATTGGTATTGTCAAATGAAGTACAAAACCGATAGGACAATAAGGAAAGGGGAATTTTTAGGAAAATGGAAGAGATTCTAAGAATAGAAAACATAGAAAAATATTACGGAAGCAGATCATCGCTGACAAAGGCACTTGACGGTGTTTCATTTTCCGTTGATAAGGGCGAATTTGTAGCCATCATGGGAGCCAGCGGAAGCGGAAAGACTACGCTTCTGAACTGCATCTCCACCATCGATAAGGTTTCTTCAGGACATATATATGTGGACGGAAACGATATCACGGGATTAAAGGGAAATGCGTTAAATAAATTCAGAAGGGAAGAACTGGGATTTGTATTTCAGGATTTCAACCTTCTTGATACCATGACGGGTTATGAGAATATCGCTCTTGCACTCTCTATTCAGGGCGTAAAGGCTGCAGAGATCGATACAAAGATCAAAGAAATCGCAAGTTCTCTTGGAATAGAAGAAGTATTGAACAAGTATCCTTACCAGATGAGCGGAGGTCAGAAACAGCGCATTGCCGCAGCAAGAGCTATCATCACACAGCCCAAGCTGGTACTTGCGGACGAGCCCACCGGTGCACTGGATTCCAAGTCTTCAAAGATGCTCCTTGAGAGTTTTAAGTTCCTTAACGAGAGCATTCCCGCCACAATCCTTATGGTCACTCATGATGCATTTACCGCATCATATGCAAAGAGAGTGATCTTTATTAAGGATGGAAAGATATTTAATGAGATAACCAAAGGTTCGAAGACCAGAAAAGAATTCTTTGACGAGATCATAAGTATCGTCTCATTGCTGGGAGGTGATCAGAGTGACGCTCTCTAAGCTTGCCCTTAAAAATATCAGAAAAAGCATAAAGGATTATTCCATCTATTTTATGACCTTGGTTCTGGGTGTTGTGATATTCTATATATTCAATGCCATAGAATCACAGACCGCCGCCTTAAGGCTTTCATCCTCCGCATACGAGATCATCAAGATGATGAACAGCTTGCTCAGCGGAGTGAGCGTGTTTGTGGCTATAGTTCTGGGTGGACTGATAATATATGCCAGCAGATTTTTAATCAAAAGAAGAAACCGGGAATTCGGAGTATATCTTACTTTAGGAATGAGTAAGAGGAGAATGTCGGGAGTTCTGTTTTTTGAAACTTTATTGATCGGTGCGGTATCACTTGTGGTGGGTCTCATACTGGGAACAGTTCTTTCACAGTTTATGAGTATCATGGTGGCAAAGCTCTTTGAGGCTGATATGAGCAGGTTCACCTTTATATTTTCACCCGGAGCAGCTGTTAAAACCTGTATTTATTTTGGTGTGATGTATTTTGTGGTGATGATCTTCAACACCGTATCCATCGGAAAGTGCAAGCTTATAGATCTTCTTCAGGGTGAAAAGAAGAGCGAGAAAATGTCTCTTAAAAACCCTATCCTCTGCACTGTGATCTTCTTCCTGTCTGTTGCAGCCCTTGTCTATGCGTACAGAGAAGTGACTGTAAATCTTTTTGAGCATGATTCCGGCCGAGAGATATTTATCATTATGGGAATCGGAGCGGTAGCCACATTCTTTTTCTTCTGGTCCGTTTCCGGAATGCTCCTGACACTCTTTAAGAGTATGAAGGGAGTATATTTCAGAAAGCTGAACAGCTTTGTATTAAGACAGTTCAGTTCAAAAGCTAACACCATGGTGATTTCCATGACTGTGATCTGTCTGATGCTTTTCCTTACCATCGTAATGCTGGGAAGCGCCCTTAGCCTCAGCGAAAGTCTGAACAGGAACCTTCGGGAACTGGTACCCTGTGATGTGAATTTTGCAAAGATCGTAAACTTCGATATGGAGAAATCGGATTACGAATTCAGGGATCCGGAAGCTATCGTGGAGGATTCAAAAACCGATGTAGTGGGGACTCTGAAAAATGCCGGATTTGACGTTGACGGTAAGCTTGATGTGCTGGCAAACGTATATTCCTATGGTGATCCCGAACTGACTATGGGAAGCTTTTGCGGAGATGAACTTACGGAGGTTTCAAAAAACTATCTGTTCATTTTCCCCGAAGCACAGGAAACTATCATGAAGGTTTCGGAATATAACAAGGTGGCAGAGGTATTTGGCAGGGAGAAGGTGAGCCTTTCCGAGGATCAATATGCGGTAATTTGCGATTTTGAGGCAATGATCAAGGCAAGAAACGAGATTTTAAAGCAGGGAAGGTGTATAATAGTAAACGGACATGAGCTTTTTCCCGCATACAGCAAGTGCCTGGACGGAGCCATCAGAATGAGTGAATCCAAGGCAAACGACGGTGTGATCGTAGTTCCGGACAGTGTGCTTGACGGAGTGGAGGCAGAACATAACAGATTATTTGCAAATTATAAGGCTGGGACAAAGGAAGAGAAGGAAGCCATCGAGGCAGAGATAGCTGAAGTTGAAGACAGGATCTGGATGCAGACTTCCTATACATCCTATGTTTCAAAGATTGAAATGAGGGCTGACTCTGCGGGACTTGCTGCAACAGCTACCTTCCTTAGCCTTTATATCGGACTTGTTTTCCTGATCGCCAGCGCAGCAGTTCTTTCACTGAAGGAGCTGTCGGAAAGTGCAGACAATGTAAAGAGATTCGATATACTGCGCAGGATAGGAACGGACGAAAAGTTTATAAACTCAGCATTGTTTAAGCAGATCGGGTTGTTCTTTTTGTTCCCCATGCTTCTTGCCGTAGTACATTCCATATTTGGACTGAAGACTGCCAATATTATCTTTGAAACCTTCGGAATAGGCAATATCTGGATGGCTCTGGCGAGAGCGGCCATTGTGATCGTTGCAGTGTACGGAGGATACTTCCTACTCACATATTTTGCAAGCAGAAGAATAATAAAGGGGTAAGTATGGTTTATAACAAAAACCAGGTCATCGAAGTCACAATAGAGGACATCGGTGTGGACGGAGAAGGTATCGGGCATATAGACGGATACACATTCTTCATCAAGGATGCCGTTATCGGAGATACGGTTTCCGCGAAAGTAATGAAAGCAAATAAATCGTATGCATATGCGAGATTGGAGAAGGTTTTGACACCTTCTCCTTTTCGCGCATTACCGAGGTGCGAAATTGCCAGACAGTGCGGCGGATGTCAGATCCAGGCCATAGATTATTCAAAGCAGCTGGAATATAAGCAAAAGAAAGTTATGAATAATCTTAAGAGGATCGGAGGCTTTGATGAAAAGCTGCTTGAGTGGGTTTCGGACGATATAGTCGGTATGGATGAGCCATGGAATTACAGGAACAAGGCTGTTTATCCCGTGGGCTACGATCGTGACGGAAAGCTGATTGCAGGCTTTTATGCCGGCAGAACCCATTCCATCATTGCGGGAGAGGATTGCTGTATCGGAGATGCCGGAAATAAAATGATCCTGGACATCATTCTGAAACATATGGAAAAGAATGATATTAGGGCTTACGACGAAAGCACCCACGAAGGCGAAGTAAGACACATCCTTATCCGGAAAGGGTTTAATTCCGGCGAGTGGATGGTATGCATCATAATAAATAACCGTAGGTTAGGCGGTGCGGATGCGTACCGCCTAAAAGGAAAAGAGACATGGAGTACCGGAAAAGCCGGAAGGAACCGGGTTACGGAAAAAGAATTCCTTGCTGCTCAAGGAGAACTCGTTACTGAACTCTCCAAAATCGAAGGCATGACTTCGATATCCGTGAATATAAATACCGAGAACACAAATGTGATTCTGGGAAAAGATACATACTGTATCTGGGGAAAGCCTTATATCACGGACACGATACAGGTCAGGGATATGACTAAAAAGGATTATCCCGTAACCGGAAGAGCCTTGGAATTCCATATTTCACCCCAATCCTTCTATCAGGTAAATCCCGTGCAGACCGAGAAGCTGTATAGTCTTGCCCTTCAGTATGCAGGACTTACCGGAAAGGAAGCGGTTTGGGATCTGTACTGCGGAATAGGTACCATATCACTGTTCCTGGCAGGAAAAGCGGGAAAGATTTATGGTGTTGAAGTGGTTCCCCAGGCCATAGATGATGCAAGGGACAACGCAAAAAGAAACGGAATAGACAATGCAAAATTCTTTGTGGGAAAGGCAGAGGAAGTGCTGCCACAGTTCTATTCCATCAAGTCGCTTAATGCAAATGAAGAGGGTGGGGATATGCATCACCCCGATGTGATAGTGGTGGATCCTCCCCGTAAGGGCTGCGACGAAGCCTGCCTTAATACTATGGTGGAAATGGCACCAAGTAGGATAGTGTATGTTTCCTGCGATTCCGCAACCCTGGCCAGGGACCTGAAATATCTGTGCGAAAAAGGGTACAAACTGGCTAAAGTCCGCCCTGTCGACATGTTCCCTCATACGGTTCATGTGGAGACTGTGTGCCTCTTGAGCAACCGAAAACCTGACTCATATGTACACCTGAATCTGAAGATGGAAGATTACTACAGAATCAAGGATGCAGAGAAAAAGCAGGAAAAGAAATAAGAGGTATAAATGAATTTCTTATTTGTGGCGCTTGGCGGTGCGCTTGGAGCGGTGGCAAGATATGCCATCAGCTTGATACCGGTCAAAACAGCTTTTACGATCCTCACGCTTATTACCAATGTGGCAGGCGCGGTTTTGATTGGATTCGTAGTGGGTATCACGAGCAACAGAAACGATGTATCGGCCAATACGGTGCTGTTTTGGAAGACAGGTGTTTGCGGCACAGAGCTGTCGCTGTAGGAATCCTGAATGACGATGAGAACATATTTCTGGAATACGGTGGTACAGAAGGAAGAGGCTATGCCTGTATGGCGGAATAGCGATCATAATAGTATTGATCCTGATTCCGCTGATCTCACATATCAGCTATAGGTTCTTGTTTGTCTGGATGCATTACAGCTTTGGCGTGATGATCATCAGTCTATTGGCATTTGCGGTTTGGCTTATTGTCAGTGGGCTTAAGAAAGAAAAATAAAAAACAAACGGATGGAAAAAGAAAAGGGATCTGAAAATGAAATTATTATCTAAACTGTTTGGTAAAAAATCGGATTCTGATAATCTTAAGGTTGAACCAGCTGCTGAACCAGTTGTCGAACCTGCTGTTGAATCTGTTGCCGAATCGGAGCATTTTATTAATATCAAAGGTTGTATGGTACCAACCCACTTTGAGTCGAAGGAGCTCTGTTTCGATAAATATGAATTTCAAAAAAGCAGTGACCGCTGCCGAAATGCTCCGACAGGATATGGGAAAATTTATAGTAATTATCTTGAATGGAGGAATAAATGTGAGCTTAGTAGTGATCAACAGAATAATGAGACAGACATGTTCTTTCAGCGGATGAAGCGGGAGATATATCGATGCATAGCTGTTCCGGGGGAGCTTTCCGATGAAGAAATCTGTTTTCTTGCATGCTGGATAGCTGAGTATTCATGTAACAGTCATGGGCTGAGTGGGTATTGCAGCGGAAAAGTCTATATTGAGATCCTTACAACGGAGTGTATGAACTGTTTGCTGTTCGCGATGATCTTCGGCGAACAAAAAGATTACGCTTTCCTGATCGATCCGGCTTTTGTCAAAGAAAACGATTGGCTTCAGAAATATGAGATACCGTTCTCACTGCTGGAAAAGCTCAGTATTTTTGTGCTGCTCGATAAAGATGTGCTCGCAATACCTCGAAAACAGCGTGAAGATGAATATTGCAACTTCGGCTTATGGGATGCGGTTAACGACCGGTGTTTTGCAGCCATCCGACAAAGAACGATCCATGAGGAAACAGAGGACGGATATCCAATCGATGTTATAGGATACAGAGAACGGTTTGAACCGGTGGGGAAAACCCCGAAAATAACCGATAGGCTGAACAAATGCATACAGGCTTCCGAACAGACGAAGAGGGGAGCATTCGAAAGCCATTATGTTTGTTAAGCAATGGAAGGTATCGTGAGTGTCTAGCGTGGACAGGTTTGGACAGATTATCCTAATTACAGGATAAGACATAATAAGGACATGCTCCCGTTGTTTATAGATGAACCCATGATGTATCCGAAGGGTGAGAGATTTCAATATAATAATTCCGGGTATGTACTGCTCGCTCTGATCATG
>JAEEGL013494860.1_pt1 | contig 14049 bp, 17 predicted proteins | sample 9134231 | NCBI WGS metagenome assembly JAEEGL01 (sample SAMN16246548, study PRJNA631951) | gut metagenome | biome: gut microbiome; feature: rumen; material: fiber-attached | host: Bos | place: Iran: Karaj | collected 2018-10
GGTTCCTGTGAGCGTTTCATAGGAGCCGCCTTCTTTTTTCAAGTTATATATTCAATGATTACGGCTTAATAGCGACTGAAAACTGTTTTTGATTTCGATTGGATCGTAACGAGCGCTTTTTATTGCTTGACGGATAAAGAAATCTTTGCTATCATTTGTAAAGTCAAATGATGTGAACCTCTTGCGCTGTGAGATTCTGAGGCAGTGCATCTTGAGTGGCATATCTGCCATACATTCACTGACAATACCTATTCACTATGTGGTTGATCCTGCGGATTGCTATGTCTCCTTTCCTGTATGCTGACATCAGTTTCGCGGATCAGGAAAGGAGTTTTATGCAAAAAGATGAAACGAAAAGACACCCCGCAACACCCCGGATCTATCAAAATGCCACAGGAGCGGTTCCGTACAAGCTGACAAATGATTATCTGTTTAAGGCGCTTTTGCAGCAAAACAAAACGGTCTTGAAGGCATTGATCAGTGCATTGCTGCATTTGTCGCCGGAGCAGGTCGAAGATGCAGATGTTAAGAACCCCATGCTTCCGGGAGACAGGATCACGAACAAAACGGTCATTTTGGATGTGAATGTATTGTTCAATAACGGCAGCCGGATCAATCTGGAGATGCAGGTGGTGAACGAACATAACTGGCCGGAGAGATCGACGATTTATGCCTGCAGGAATTTTTCGGATCTGAACAAAGGGGAGAAATACAAGGATATAAAACCGGTGTATCAGATCGGCTTTCTGGACTATACGCTTTTTCCGGAGCATCCGAGTTTTTATGCGACCTATAAGCTGGCGGATGTAAAATCACATCATATCTTCACAGATAAGCTGATGATCGGCGTGGTGGATCTGAAAAATATTGCGCTTGCCACACCGGAAGACAAGCTATATAATATACATGTATGGGCACAGCTTTTTAAGGCGCAGACTTGGGAGGAAATCAAGATGCTGGCTGCAACGAGTTCCATCATAGATGATGCTGCTACAACGCTTTATCAGTTGTCGGAAGATGAACGGATCCGGCAGGAATGCGAAGCACGCGAAGATTATTGGAAGCGTGAGCAGGGGCTTCTGGACGAAATGAATGAAACGCAGGAGCGGTTTGCGGAAGCGCAAAAAAAGATCGCAGAACAGGAAAAAGCCCTTGCAGAAAAGGATGAAGAAATAGCGAATTTAAAGGCGATGCTGTTAAAACAAAAATGATGTGAATCGTTAATAATTGGGTATTATCGGAAAATAAAGAAAGCTGGGGATCGAGTGTGATCCTCGGCTTTCTTTATATAATGCGTGCAACTATCAGTGAAGCACGCCAGGGGAGGCGCAGAGCGCCTCGAAGGAGATTATATCACGGATTTGGTAAAAACGGATTATATCAGATGTATTATTTTTTATATATGTGCTAGAATAATAGTAATCAAAGGTAATTGATAGAGTATCCTATGAGGTCATAGTTTTTGGTGAAAGATATGGTAGGACTTGTATTAAATGAAGAAGGATATGCTACATACCCTTATAATGTTTTTAAACTGATCGAAGAATATGTAAAAGCGTTGAATTGGCGAATAACAAATGTGGAATGCGGGGGAGACGGAAGTGGCAGGCCGGATCATTTCTGCGTTTCCCAAAGCAGAGAGTCTTGATAAATATGTTTTTTTGATAAGCGGGTGTAAGTATGAGTATCAGCGAAGCAATAGAAGCGATCAATAGAAAAGAAAATGGTAAATATAGACCATTGGATGGGATCGAAACGGAAAAACTATTCTCATTCTTTATGGTGACCAATAATGGTGAAGCAGTCGGAAATAATGCGCAATACATCGTTACCAAGGACGGAAAATACTGTGATTGGTTTACAGCGGGCATACCTATTCCGTTTCTTATGGCATATCCTGAGTATAAGGGAAAAGTGGTAAAACAGTGGTCACAGGGAGAGATAAAACAACTCTTGAGGAGACGGAAAAATGGCGGAACCAGGGAAAAAGCGCTGAAGGCTTTTTCGGAATATGCAGATAACTTTGACAGAAATATTATAGAAATTCAGCTGAAAATAGATCATACCTATCGAGTGGCAGACATTGCGGAAAGAATTGCCGTCAGTACAGGAGCAGATCCGGAGTTTGCCTGGTATTTAGGATTGTTACATGATATTGCCCGCTTTGAGCAATATACGAAATATGGCACGTTCAGGGATGCTTTGTCTGTTGACCATGCAGAACTGGGAGCGGATCTTCTGTTTGGCAGGGACAGGCTTATCGATATATTTTCATTACCGGTTTTACCCGGGGCTTCCAATGAGACGGGGATGCTGATTGCAGAAAAGGCAATCCGGTTTCATAACAAGCTGACTTTACCGGAAGGGTTGGATGCTGATACAAGAATGTATTGTGACATTCTGAGGGACGCGGATAAGTGTGATATCTTCCGGGTGTTGACAGAGCCGCCGTATGATGTAAGGAACCTGGAAATAGCAGGATCTGATACGCCGGCGAGTGAAGAGATCATGGCGGGCGTAATGGAACATCGCTGTGTCTCGCGTATTTATGTGAAGAATCCTTTTGAGAGTCTGCTGGGGCAGTGCTGTATGTTCTTTGAACTGGTATATCCGGAAAGTATTGCTATCGTTCGGGAGCAGGGGTATCTGGAGAAACTGATCGATATCCCGGTGAAAAATGACAAGATGAAAAAACAGATGGATCTTCTGAAACAGGAGATCAGAGGTGCGTATGCCATTTAAGATCGTTCGTAACGACATAACAAAAATGAATACCGAAGCCATTGTAAATACGGCGAATGAGCTTTCCCTGGTCGGGGCGGGATGCGATACGGCAATCTACAATGCGGCGGGATATGAAGAGCTTTTGGAATACCGGGTGAAACATATCGGATCGGTTCCGGAGGGAGAGGTATTTCTTACGCCCGGTTTCCGGCTGCCGGCCAAGTATATCATCCACGCGGTGAGCCCGTTATTTGTAGACGGAACAAAGGGGGAGGAAGAGAAGCTTCGTTCCTGCTATCGGAAGAGCCTGCAGCTGGCGAAGGAGAAGGGGATCCGTTCCATAGCGTTTCCGCTGATCGCTACCGGAAGTTTCGGCTATCCCAAAGAAGAAGGGATGCGTATCGCGGTAGATGAGATCAATGCATTTCTTCTCAGCAACGATATGGATGTATATCTGGTCGTTTTCGGCGACGGGGATAAGGTGCTGGGACAGAAACTGTATCCGGATCTGGAAGAGTATATTGACCGGACCTATGTTACTGAAAAGGTACAAGAAGAATACTTTGGGAAGAACTCAGCGAGGAGTGACCAGGCATATGGTGAGGCACTGGCTTCGGAAACGGTGAAGCCGGTAAGCGGGCGCCTGAGAAATGCATTTCCGACGCTGGGGGCCGTATTCCAACGGGAGAAAAAGACGGCATCCGCGCCACTCAAAGAAGAGCTTCGGACGGAAGCATCTGTGCCGGAGCCGTCCGTGTCAGAACCGACGGAGGATGCAGAGGAGAGCATAGACTTTGCGGACGAGCATGAAAGCAAGCTGAATGAGCGGATGCGGCATCTGTCGGATACATTTTCGGAGTATCTGTTGTATCTGATCCGGGAGAAACAGATGGAAAATGCCGAGGTATATAAGCGAGCTATCGTGGATAAGAAGATCTTTTCCAAGATCAAGAACAATCCGGGCTATCATCCGCAGAAACTGACGGCACTGTGTCTGTGTGTCGGTGCCAAACTGAATCTGGATGAATCCAAGGATCTGCTGGCAAGAGCCGGATATGCGCTGTCACCGTGTGATAAGACGGACATCATCTTTTCTTACTTTATCGAAAACGAGATCTACGATATGATCGAGCTGGATATCCAGCTGGAAGAACACGGGCTTCCGTGTATCATTTCGTAAATTTTTTCAAGGTCGCTTTCAGGGCGACCTTTTTTTGAGCGTGATTTCGTATAATGATCTCAACACAGAGGAACACCGAAAGGTGCAGCGTAAAAAGGAGGAAGATCATTATGCGTAAAGGATTAACGGAAGTTGTATTCATTCTGGACAGGAGCGGTTCTATGAGCGGCCTGGAGGCAGACACTATCGGCGGTTTCAACTCGATGATCGAGAAGCAGCGCAAGGAAGAGGGCGAGGCGCTGATCTCCACGGTGCTCTTTGACGATCAGATGGAAGTGATCTACGACCGGGTGTCTGCAGAGAAGATCGAGCCCATGACGGACAAGCAGTATTATGTGCGTGGCTGCACGGCGCTGCTGGATGCGATCGGCGGCGCGATCCATCATATCGCCAAGGTGCACAAGCATGTAAATGAGGAGGATCGCCCGGAAAAGACGCTCTTTATCATTACCACGGACGGTATGGAGAATTCCAGCCGTAAGTACAGCTACAAGAAGGTAAAGAAGATGGTGGAGAAGGAGCAGCAGAAGTACGGATGGGAGTTTTTGTTCCTGGGCGCCAATATCGATGCCATCGCGGAAGCGGGGCGGTTCGGGATCAGCGCTGACCGGGCGCTGAATTACGAATGCGACAGCGCAGGCACAGCTCTGAACTACGAGATGCTTTCAAAAGCGGTTTCTGCAGTACGCAGATCCCGCAGCCGGAAGGAAACGGCTATGGCGATGGAAGAATGCTGTGCGCCGATCCGGGAAGATTATGAGAAACGGCATAAGAATGGGAGGGCTTGATCATGATGGAGAAAAATATCTGGCTGAACGGTATGATGGGACTGATCGTCGGTGATGCGCTGGGCTGTCCGGTGCAGTTCATGCGGCGGAATGCGATACGGAACCGGGCGCAGGGACCGGTGACCGGCATGGAATCCGGCGGTGCGTACCGTATGCCGGCGGGAACCTGGACGGATGACAGCAGCATGGCGCTGGCTGCCCTGGACAGCATCCGTGAACTCGGGGAAGTCGATCTTGATGACATTATGGACAGTTTTGTATCCTGGTACGAGGAAGGGGAATACACTCCTTTTGGCAAAGCATTTGATATGGGGAATACCTGCTCGCTGGCCATCGAGAAATATGAACAGGAGCATGATCCGATGACCTGCGGCGGAATCTCAGAGCATTCCAACGGAAATGGCTCCCTGATGCGGATCATGCCTGCTTGTCTGTATGCGTATGCAAAAGGATTAGAGGATGCGGAAGCGGTGAAGGTGGTACATGAGGTATCCGGGCTGACACATAACCATCTGCGGTCCAAGATCGCCTGCGGACTGTATTATTTCTGTGTGCGGGAGATCCGGGATGGCATCGGAACTTTTTCCGAGCGTCTTCAGGGTGGACTTGATAAGGGCTTTGCATATTATCAGAAGGAGATCACTAATCTGACGCAGTTATCCTACTACGGGCGGCTTCGGGATCTGGAGAAGTTTGCAGATGTACCGGAGGACGGGATCAAAAGCAGCGGTTATGTGGTGGATTCTCTGGAAGCGGCCATCTGGTCACTGCTTCGGACGGACAGTTTCAGAGACTGCCTGCTTACGGCGGTCAATCTGGGGGATGATTCCGATACCATAGGGGCCATTGCAGGAGGACTGGCGGGGCTGTACTATGGGTATGATGCGATCCCGGAGGAATGGCTGGCAGTGATACAGCGGCGGGAATGGATCGAGGAACTTTGTCAAAATATCAAATAAACATATGAGCAGAGGTGCGTAGACTGCCTTGGCAGCCTACGCACTTAACATATCCGGGAGTATTGCTTTATCATCGATGTAATAATCGCAGGTGATCTTCCGGGAGTTGTTGCCATACTTCTCGATGATCTCCGGCAGATTGTCATTGACGGCATCAAATTCCAGCTGGTGATCCCGGCACCAGGAGACGGCGTTCTCCAGAGCTTCGCCGGCACGGCAGGTCCAGAGGATCAGTTTGTTGCCGGCGCGTTTCTGTGCAAGCAGGTAGCGGATCAGCGGGAGATTTGGTTCTCCGAGTTCCGGCCAGTTGCTGAAGCAGAGTGTTCCGTCAAAGTCAACGGCTATGATCTGATAAGTGTTCGTGCTCATTAGGCGCCTCCTTTCGTGTTCTGTGTCTGTATTGTAACTCCGGGAGAGTCCGAAATATTGTACTGATTCAAATCCGGCCGGATTGCAGGGTAGACCGCATTCCGGTTGCATGGTATAATCGGAACGTGTTGCTGACGCAACTGCGTTCAGCGCGAGCGTTCTGCATGCAGATCGCTATTTTTGGGATTAGGAGAATACGGATCCGGTATGGATGAGAATGTTATTCAATTTGTGAAAAAGGATAAAGAGTTGCAGAAGCATATACTGAAAATGCATCTGAAATCGGAAGATATGTTCAGCATATTCTATGTACTGGGATTCTTCTTATTCTTTGAATTGATTTTTGTATTTGTGTGGCCCGTGATCGTGCTTCCGATCATTATTGCAGAAATCCTGATTGTAGTTTATAAAATATTTCATCCCGGGTATACCGTAGAGGAATATGAAGTCAGAGAAATTTATGACAATATTATTTCAAGCAAACTATTATACGTTGAATGTGTAGTGACAAAACCTGGTAACAAAGGGGTAGATGGCTATCTCAGAGGGAATATTATAAAAAGCCGTAATGAAAAGATCAGTATCGGAGACAAAGTGATCGCTGTTAAGATCGGGAAAAAAGCCATTGTCACAAAATATAACAGTTAATATACAGGGAGATATGAAAATGTTTGAAAATGTAGATTTAGACAGTTTATGGTATGAAGGGGGGGATTCTGAAGAAAAATATCTTTATTATGATAAAGAAGAATATGAATGCGATAATGCGGTGCCGGATGAGCTGGTCGAAAGCATAGAAAATGATCTGGGTTTTAAATTGCCCAAATCCTATATCTTTTTGATGAAGCAGCATAATGGAGGCATTCTAAAGAAAACCTGCGCGCAGATAAACAAGAAAAAAAGATATTATGACATTGAAGGCATCTTTGGACTTGGGAGAACCAAACAATGTTCCATATATGAGGTAAATAAAGATAAATCTTATTATGAAGAAAACTTGATTGCAATTTGTTACGCAATGTCAGGAGATGACAAGGTTTATCTGGATTATAACAAGTGTGGCGCGGATGGCGAACCAAGAGTGATCGCGATCGGCAGAGATGATTTTGATGGTCCGAATCCCAAACCATTGGAACTGGCTGCGGACTTTGAGACTTTTATAACATCATTGCGTGAGTATGACGAAGAGAAGGAAGTTGATGTAAAATTTGCGCCGGACGATAATATCCATAAACTGGTAAAGAAAAAAGTTTTACTGGAAAGTAATCTGTGGATCTATACCCTTATGTTGATCGCTCTTTTCATACCGGTTGCCGGAATGGTTTTGCATATAAAGTTTTTGGCAAAACTGATATCTTTCGGGATCATTATCGACCTATTTCTGCTTGTGCTCTTTATTGGCGGATCCATAGATATTTTCAAAAGACAGTATAAATGCTGGTATGATGAGATAGAAGAGATCAAAGTAGAAAACGGCATAGAAAATTATGTGTTGAAAGGCACGGACAGAAAGATGTTTTTTATCGTTTCAAAAAAGGAAAAAGTAAATGTGGGAGATCGCTTTTTATGTACGACGGATGGTTATGCTATTAAGTATGATCCAAAACAGTAAAAAAGCACAGGTATCCGGTATCGTTACACGATCGTCAGAAGGATAAAGAAAAGAGGTAGATAAGGTAAAATGAAGAAAAAAATCCCAAGTGATGAGGAAATAAAGAAGTACAGCCATAAAAAGATGACAGAGCCTTTGCTGGAACATGCTTCGGAAGAAACCATAGAAGAAGTGTGGAAGCTTGTTAAGAAGCTGGCGTCCTATGCCCGTGTGCCGGGAACTTTGGCGGATCATAAAAAAATGGCGGTATTTGCCGAAAAGGATGCAGTAGCCGGTGTTGTTCTGGATACGCTGAAGGATATGGGATATCCCTTTAAAAATACGGATTTTATACCGGATATCGCAGGGTATTATTATTGTATCTCACTGATATCACAAAGCATGCACAGAAGAGATGAAACGATCAAACTGTTTCATGAACTGCTCGATCATGCGATCGATATTCAATCCAACAGCGCGCTGCCGCTGGCCAGAAATATGGAAGCTTTGTCAAAGGACTATCCGGATCTGGCAGAGCTGTTTGAAAAAGCAAAGATCATCTATAAAATGGATGCAATACGTTCTGTCAGGGAATGGGTCCCTATACAGATCGACAAGCTCTATCGTGGTTATATAAGCGCAGAAAAAACAGAAGCAGAATATATAAATGTTGCAGATCCGCAGGACGGCAAGGTTGTTGTTGATGTGGATGAAAAAGAGTATGTCGTCAGGATCATAGAAAACGGAAAAGATATATTCAATAAAAAATTCAAACTCTACAGCTATGAAATGATCGTGTATGCGGTCGTCAGAGATGTTTTGCTGAGAAAGCACATGGAAGAAATGCAGATCGACGATATTGCGGATACGCGGGTTGTCGAAGCTATGAGAGCGGATCTTCAGAAGTTATACGGTGATATTGCGATCACAGTAAATAATAAGGAACTCAGCTATATCATGGATGGGTACGAAAAATATGATAACACCAATTTACCGCAGGAGGTTCGCAGCTATCTTGAAGAACTATATAATGACCCGGATCTGAAAGATGCACTTCTCTTTGAATGTGATATCGAAATCGGTGATGCGGCCTGGGTTAAGGAGCATGAGGAAGACGCTTCCTGGTTTGAAGAACTTATGGGAACGGGCGAATCCAGTTATAAGAATATGAAGCCTTTTGCACATGACGGCGTAGGCGGATTGTGGGTTGTCTTAAATGATGAAATGATCGGGTATATCGGTACCGAGGGTGAATGCGGGATCATCGCCCGGAATATACATGAGTTCATGAATATCGTGGCGGTTCATAGGGGATACATAGATGATCTTCTCAATGTTGACCTATTAAAGTCCAAGGAAGCTTTCCTGGAGGAATATGATGGACCGAATGAGTCGGATTATAGTAAGGAATATAACCGATTTATCAAGAAGCATGGATTTACGAAGGATGTAAAGAAAATATATGAGTATCTTATAAAAGGCATCACAATGAAACCGTTCTTTCAGGTGATCGCTACGGATGATGAGTATGAAGACTCTTCTTCCTTGCTTGGAAGCGATGACGGACAGGAAGCGCTGGAAAAGCTTATAGAGATGCTGCCGGCAGAATGAGATGCGAAAGCAGGCACGGACTACGTGTCTAAAAAGGGAGATGATATATCGTGGATGATAAAGAAATCTATGCGGAAGTTCTTTCTATTGTATTTTCCTGCACCATTGTCGGCATTTTATTTCGGGGGATATTGCACTTTGACGCAGAGATTGTTTTTGAGGCAGTCATGGTCAGCTGCGTTGCCAGCCTTTTAGTAGTATTAATAAAGGTGTTGCGCGCTCGAAGAAAGAAAAACCAAACAGAAAATGACGAAGACGATGAAGAAGAATATGATGAATACGATGACGATGATGATGATTTTTAGAAAATGAATCTATGAAAGGGAGAAGGTAATGGCGGAGCAGTTTCTGACACTGATGGCGGATCTGGATGATAATGCACAGGGGATCATGTCTGATCTGTATAAAGAGCTTCAGACGGCGGGATTTACGGGAGTGCAGACGCCCGGATCAGCGGTCAGGCATCGGAATATGCGTTGAGCATCCGTTCCGCGCGGTGTGCCTGTGAGTGCTGTATCCGCCTGGGGATGTTGTACAGTTTCCCGTCTTTTAACAGTCTGGCGCCTGTCTGGTGGTAGTAGAAGGTGATGCCGTTTTCGATGCACTGTGCGTGGACATCTTTCACCCAGTCGTAATCACATACTCTGGCTCCCGGGCCGGATTCGCCGCCGACGGATACATGCCGGATGACCGGAGCGCCGTCGGCGGTTTTGTATTTTTCAATATAGGGTCTTAAGTCTACGGCGCTCAGCATAGGCTCGATCATCACGGAATGGTGAAAGAGCGGAAGGGACAGATAGACAGGCAGCCGCTTATCGATCATATCCCGGTTCTCGCAGGTGACAGCGATGGTGATATGCTCCCAGCCCGTGCCCCAGCTGCCGGGCAGATGGTCTGCGATCCGTTCCGGGCGCTTTGTGATCATAAAGAAAGTACAGTCTGAACGTTCATGCATCATATCCCAGGCATCATCCCGCCATGCATCCGCATCCGGATGAAAGAAGTCGGAAGAGAAGCAGGTGTATATGTGGGAACCGGCCGGAATCTTGTATCGGCCTTTGTTCTCGCCGGATCGCAGGATCCTTACCGGAAGGTCGAAGCTGTCCGTTTTTTGCACGACCGAGGGATCCTTGCCGATGGATTCATCACGACGGTACATATAGCAGTGCAGGCATCCCGGGCTGGCTTTGGTGCATCCATGCCACAGATTCCAGTTGAGCGTCATCGGAGACCGCGGATCGATATTCTGTTCCGGAAAAAGTGATAATTGTTGCATAATCTGTCCACATCTCAATCGCATAAATATCCTTCATGAAATGAATATAGAACAAATGTTCCTGTGCGTCAATCGGTAAACTGCACAAATCTGTGTTCGGGTGTGGCAGGTATTTACTTTGGCAGAATGTGAATCTCATGATATAATGCCTAGGTGACAGGGGGATATTTGAGATATGAAGAAATATATAACGATATACAGTGTCCTGTTTGCTATATTATTTCTTATGCTTTTTACCGGTGGGATCCCGTATGGGATCGTCCTTCAGGAATACGATGATGGTTTTTTTGGGATCAAGGACGGATATACCGGATACATGATCTTACAGATCTATAATATTCTGATCATGTTTATCTGTCTGATCGCCAATATCATGACGACCTGCTGCAAGAATAATCCGATACGACATAAGTGGCTTCTGCCGATCATTATGCTTGTCTTTCTGGCGTTTCTTCCGATCGTAAAACTGCATTTAGGGGGAGGCTTATTTTTCAGCATGCGCACGGAGCATTACTCTCTTGCAACATCGTACAAAATGATATTCAGGGATTATTACTACGTTTACGATTTTCGGGTCGGATATCGTCAGACACATAAACTTCGCTTTTCATTACAGGGATTCGGTTACTGAAGGAGCACAGGAAAACAATGGAAATCTATACAGTAGAGCAGATCACGGAGGCCGATTTCGGCTGTGAAGAAACGGAACGAACAGAGCCGATGGCGTTGCTGAAACTCGCATCAGGCGCGGAAATAAAATACGTCGAACTGGCGGAAAGTGAATTGCAGAAAAAGGGGATCTGTGAAGGGAAGAAAGTCATGTTTACCGGATCCGGAGAAGTGCTGAAATATGTCCGTGTGGTCGCGGCAGTGATACGGAAAAATGACGACGGTATACAAAGGATCTTTTCAACCGCCCGTGGATACGGCGAGTATAAAGGCTGGTGGGAATTTCCGGGAGGAAAGATCGAGAACGGTGAGACGCCGCAGCAGGCGCTGGTCCGCGAGATCCGGGAGGAATTAACCGCAGAGATCGAAGTGGGAGAACTGATCAGGACGATCGAATATGATTATCCGGAGTTCCATCTCTCCATGGATTGCTTCTGGACATCCGTGAAATCCGGGCATTTGGAATTGAAGGAAGCGGAAGATGCGAGATGGCTTACCAAGGCGGAATTAAAAGATGTGAAATGGCTTCCGGCAGATCTGGAACTGATAGAGGATATAGTGAAGGTACTGCAGTGACAGGCACAAAAACGTATTATATACAGCCGACAGTTGCTCCCCTGGGAAGGGACTGTTGGCTTTTTTTATTGACAGATATGTCATCTGTGCCTATAATACGTCTGTAACAAAAAAGTGTGAATTCTGAATATCAATACTTCAGCGGCGATTCTGCCGGGCATTCACAAAGAACTGAGTAAGCCGACAGTAGAAATAGGTTGCAGACGTTCATCCTGTTGTGACATTTTTTACTGGCGGTAAAAACCGAAAGGAGAAATGTAGTATTATGGCAAGAAAAAGATGGGATGAACTGGATCTGATGGACAACGAACTGATGAATATTGTTGCATCAGATCCGAATGTAGGAATACCGTTCTGCAAATGTGTATTGAGTGTGTTGCTGGAGAAGAAAATCGAGAATATCCGGGTAAACGTACAGAGATATATTCCGGGTGTCGATTCTGGAAGAAGAGGGGTGTGCCTGGATGTGGAAGTAGAAGAGGAGGAGATCCTGGACGGAACAAAGAGGGTAATAGAAGTGTTTGATCTGGAACCACATCACGCGGATAAAACGGATGATTATCCGAGAATGATGCGATATCGCCAGGCGAAGATCGACAGCGGCAGGATGAAGAAGGGAGATAATAAGTATAGGCATCTTCCGAATCTCTACATGATCCTGATCACAGACTTTGATCTGTTTGGGGAGGGGCAGAGGTTATATACTTTTCAGCACCGATGTCTGGAAGTTCCGGAAATACCTTATGAAGATGGATTGAGGATTTTATATTTCAATACAAAGGGGACAAGAGGCGGTAGTCAATCTGTACAAAATATGCTAAACTATCTGCAGGAGAGCAAAGCTGCTTCGGTGGTAGATGAGGCCACCAGAGAGATAGACGGCTACGTTCGGGGCGTAAAAGAGAACCCGAAAGCAGAGGAGGCGTATATGACGATCGGTGATATTATAGACAGAGAAGTGGAAGAAGCGGTAGAAAAAGCGGTAGAAAAAGCGGTAGAAAAAGCGGTAGAGAATACTACCAGATCTACTAAGGTTGATGATATTCTGGAACTGTTAGAGGATGCAGATGGGGATGTTTCGGATGCATTGAAAGAGAGGATATCAGCGGTGACGGATCCGGAACAATTGAAAACCCTTCTTAAACTTGCTGCAAAAGCAGAGAGCGTGGCAGAGTTTGAGAAAAGAATGAAAGAAATGGAATAAAAGAAATGGAATAAAAGCAGTAAATAATCGTGGGAAAGAGCCTTCCGGTTGGAAAGGCTCTTTGCTATAGAAGCAATAGAAGGGGAGTAGCGGATCATGTTGCCGGATTTTTCATCTCAGAAAGAAAAAGAAAAGTATTTTCATTCCCTTGGGGAAGAGCAGAAGATCGATGCGTTGAATGAAATGATCGATGAGGCGGAGCATATCGTCTTTCTTGGCGGTGCCGGAGTGTCTACAGAGAGCGGGATACCGGACTTTAGGAGCAAGGACGGGCTTTATCATAAGAAAGATAAGAAATTCAGCGCTTTTAAGCCGGAATATCTGCTCAGTTATGACTGCCTGGACCGCAGATCAGAGATATTCTTTGACTATTTCCGGACGAAGCTGGATTGCCGAACGATACAGCCGAATGATGCGCACAGAAAGCTGGCTGAGATGGAGAGTAAGGGAAAGCTGGATGGCGTGATCACGCAGAATATTGACGGCCTTCATCAGAAAGCAGGCAGTAAGAAGGTGTTGGAGATCCACGGCAGCACATTGCGGAGTTATTGTGTGAGCTGTCATACGGAATATGGTGAAGATTTCATCTTTGAGAACACGGAGAGTATTCCGCATTGTCCGAAGTGCGGAAAAATGGTGCGGCCGGATGTGACACTGTATGGAGAGTTTCTTCCGCAGCGTGCCTACGAAGAGGCAACCGGACTGATACGCTTTGCGGATCTGCTGATCATCGGCGGAACATCCCTGGAGGTTGGATCGGCAGCGCAGCTGGCACATATGTACCATGGGAAGTACCTTGTGATCATCAATAAAGGCAAAACCAAGATGGAGGGCAAGGCGGACCTTGTGTTCCATGACAGTATCGGAAAGGTTATGAACCGGATTGAGGTGTGAACGGAATAGAACTTAACTGTAAAGGGAGGGACTATGGAAAAGAAAAGAGTGGTTAAGCCGGTGATCATTGCACTGATCATTCTGCTTGGCATATTTATCATTTGGAAGTGTGCTGTCGGCAAGGCGTCTGCGGTTTATTCCTATAATATGCAGAAGATTGAGCACAGTGATTTCTTCTATATTTCGAGGACGGCCTATTTTGACGACA
>JAEEGL013911424.1_pt1 | contig 14049 bp, 11 predicted proteins | sample 9134231 | NCBI WGS metagenome assembly JAEEGL01 (sample SAMN16246548, study PRJNA631951) | gut metagenome | biome: gut microbiome; feature: rumen; material: fiber-attached | host: Bos | place: Iran: Karaj | collected 2018-10
AGCTTCAGTTCTTCCAGCAGGGTCTTGTTGTAGTAGAGGATGGGGCCGGTGGTGACGCCGGGCAGGTAATGGATATGTCCGTCCTCGAAACCGTTGATCTCGTCAAAGAGATATTCCGGCAGCAGTTCGTCGAAGTTTTCGATGCCGATCTCTTCGTCATAGATGAATTCGTCCAGGTTCGCGACCAGGCCGGCGGAGACGTATTTCGCCGCTTCCGAGCCGTAGTTGAAAATGATGTCCGGGCCGACGCCGTTCACCACGCTCTGGTACACGGTGGTGGTGAAGCCCTGGTTGGGCTGGGTCTGTACTTCCACTTCATACTTGTCCTGGGAAGCGTTGAATTCTTCCGCGGTCTTGCGCAGATACGCGTCCTGATCATCCGTAAAGGTGGACCAGATGGATACCTTCACTTTTTCGCCTTCGGCGATGCCGGCGCAGCAGCCCACAAGGAGCAGCGCAGCCATGAGAACTGCGATGATGGAACGAAGCTTCATTGGAAAACCTCCCGTTTTCAAACAGTGAATTATTGCCCGCGCGTTTCCGCGCGGACGCGGATTCCCGCGTCAGCTGAATTATACCATCCGCCCCGCCAAAAGGCAAGGAAGAACTTTCGCAAACGGTCTATTCCAGAAGGAATCTTTCCCTGCACACTCCGCCGAGGTCCGGCTCGCCCCAGCTCCGGTTGAAGTTTGACAATCCCAGATCCTGCGGCATACGGTAGTCGGGCAGATTGTCCCGCAGCGTCAGCTCCTCCCGGAACGCCTCCAGGTAGCGGAAGCCGAACTCGTGGCTGGGCGACACGTAGTGTCCTTCGTCCCATTCGTTCCAGTTGTCGATCATGAAGATCCTTTTGCCCCATGCTCCTTCCGGCAGCGCCTCCGTCATTTCCCTCATGCGTCTGATCACGCGCCGGAAACCGTCCGCGCTGAGATGATAGCGGGTCTCTTTGCCGAATGAAAAACCGAGGCGGTCCCACGCGGGCGTACAGCGCGGTCCCGCGTCCCGAAAACAGGAAGCCGTCGCCGTATGCCGCAGGGGATCCACCGCCAGTCTCCGCGCAAGCAGATCGCACTGTGCGGAAATGATTTCCTCCTCCGGCGGCAGATCGCGCGCGGGACTGTAGCCCGCGTTATAGCCGAAGTGAAAGTCATAGCCCCGTTCCGTACAATCCAGGTAGGTTTCCTTCGCAACCCCGTAGTCCCACACGCAGGCCGCAATCGAAAGACCCGCAAAGCCGCGTCTGACCGCCATGGACCGGCAGCGGTCAAAGTACTGCCTCTGTTCGGACGGGCTGTCAAACACGCCGTCAAGTATGGCCTTTCCGCACACGAACAGGACCGGTTTGCCGTCCAGAACCAGATAATTGGGGCGGCTGAAGTATTCGTCCAGCCAGAAGGGCATCAGATTTTCCAGCAGATCGTGCCGGTCCGTGTTTCCCCACCGGTTTCCGTTCTCAAACATGATCGCGAACTTCATCAGGTTCTGAAACCGTGCGTGAAAGAGCGCTTCATGAAGGCCGTGCCCGCAGCGCAGCGCGGAGGGCGAAACTTTCTTTCCCTCGTTTTCCTTTCGCCGGTACCAGCAGTAGATGAAGCAGTTGATTCCGTGTTCCAGGGCCCATTTGATTTCCCAGTCGCAGTATTCCGGGTTTTCCTCGTCATAGTAACCCGCAAGCGGCGTCCTTTCCGGGTATCCGTGCAGATCGTCAAACCCGTTGTGCAGCCCCGCGGCTCCCCGCTTCCACGCGGGATAATAATGCGCGGCAACCGTCATGCACGGCGTTGCCGCGGAAGGCCGGACCGGTTCATCCTGAAGTCTGATATGATACATGCTCTCCTTTTCAAAACCTGCAGACAGGAAGCTGTCTGCAGGTTTTTCCCCCTTGGCTGTTATTTCAGATGGAATCTTTCCCTGCACACCCCGCCGAGGTCGGGCTCTCCCCAGCTTTTGTTAAAGTTTGACAGTCCCAGATCCTGCGGCATACGGTAATCTGGCAGATTGTCCCGCAGCGTCAGCACCTCGCGGATCGCCTCCAGATACCGGAAGCCGAACTCGTGGCTGGGCGCTACGTAGTGTCCTTCGTCCCACTCGTTCCAGTTGTCGATCATGAAGATCCTTCTGCCCCAGGAGCCGTCCGGCAGCTGATCGATGATTTTCTTCATTTCGACGAGCAGTCTGCGGTAATTGTCCGGCTGCAGATACCAGACGGTTTCCTTTCTGAACCTGTAGCCCATCTGGTTCCAGTGATCCGTGGTGCGCGGGGTGGGATCCCAGAAGCAGGACGCGATGGGGATGTTCTTCATGGGGTCGGTCGCGAGGCGCTTTTTCAGGATCGCGCACTGCTGCGTCAGGACTTCCTCCTCCGGCGGATAGGGCGCCGCGGGCGTATACCCAGCGCCGTACCCGAAACGGAAGTCAAAACCGCGTGCCTCCGCCTCCGCCTGTTCCTCCGCGGTCGGAGTCGTATTGCAGACGCCGAAATACATCCCGTCAAATCCGTGCTTCACACAGTATTCGCGGCAGGCGTCGAAGGTCTTTTTCTGCTCCGCGGCGTCCCGGAAGCACTCACGGGCCAGGCGCTGCTGCTGGTAGACAAACAGCACCGGCCGATTATCCATCACCAGGTAGTTTCCGCGTTTGAAGTAATTCTCCATCCAGAACGGCATCAGGTGCTCCAGCATGTCCTTCGGATCCGTTCCGCCCCATCTGGGGCTCGCCTCGAACATGATGGCAAATTTCATATACTGCTGATACCGGGCATGGAACAGCGCTTCGTGCAGACCGTGCCCGCAGCGGAGATCGCCGGCCGTGACCGGTTTGCCCATATTGTCCGGTCTGCGGTACCAGCAATGGATGAAGCAGTTGATGCCGTGCTCCACGGCCCACTTGATTTCCCAGTCGCAGTACTCGGGATTCTCCTCGTCGTAATAGCCCGCAAGCGGCGTCCGCTCCGGGTATCCGTGCAGGTCGTCAAAGCCGTTGTGCAGTCCCGGCGCTCCCTTTTTCCAGGCCGCATAATAATGCGCCGCCACGATCATTTGGGATGTTGCGGGTTTCGGCTCGTCCATATACTGTGACAAACGAATGTTATACATTTTTCTGCCTCCCGATCGGCTTTTGACAGTCAGCCGTTATTCCACAATGGTCAGGTCCAGCCCCATGATGCGGGCAAAGGCTTTGATTTCCGGCAGCAGGTTTCCCACTCCCAGCGCCAGGTGATGGGTCGGCCCGGCTTCACACCACCGGGCGATGAAATCCGTCACGTCCCTGCCCGGGAAGGTCACGCGCGTATTGGTATTTCCGGTCTGCGGGATGCGCCCCGCCTCCGAAACACCGGCTGCCGCCACCAGACGGAAGCGTCCGTCCGGCCTGCAGTTGATGCTGAGCATGGTAACGGGTCCCGCTTTCAGGCTGAACTCCACGCCGATGCCGCTGCCGGCTTTCCCATGGTACTTCTTCAGTTTCCGCAGCACGGGTTTTCCCTCGCTGATGGCAATATTGTGCGGTCCGTCGTGCCCTACCAGCACGCAGTTGCCCGTCACGTCGAAGGGATGCAGTTCGGCAAAGGAGCCGCCGCCGCCGATCCGGTTCATGATCAGCATGGCCGCCGCCGTCTTGAGATCCGCCTCGCCCGCCAGCGGGATGCCCCTGGAGGTGAGCAGCGTATTGCCGATGATCAGCGCGGCGCCCATCCGTTCGTATTCGTTGTCCGCCTCGCCCTTATAATAATACGCGAGCGCGGTCAGATGGTTTTGTTCCACCATTTCATCCAGCGCGCACGCCATGCGGGCGGACCACTCCAGATCCCCGTCCCGGACGTAATCCGTCAGCGGATCGACGGAAGGATCCTGAATGGAAAACGTCGCCTTCACCGTATCGATCTTCCGGGCGATCGCGTCCGCAGGGACCGCGTCCGCGTACTTTTTCAGTTCGCACATTTCCAGCATCCTGACATGCGCTTTGAACGCCGCCGAAAAGGCGGTCGGATCGGTGTGCATATCGTACATGCCTTCGTAGGTATGGCCCAGATACCCGAACTGCGCGTACCGGAACGCTGCGCGCGCCGCGATGGCGCGCTGCCACACGCGCACCTGCGTGCGGACGCGCGCCTCCTGATGGGCGGCGGCGACGATGCAGGGCGGCATCGGCCGGCCCAGACGCAGATAGACGCCCGCGATCTCCGGCATGGCGCAGATATCGTCATTCACCAGCTGCATGTACGTGGTGCATTTTTCATACTCCAGATGATCCAGGGGCTGTATGCCCACCAGGATCTGCGGCGCATCCAGGTAGTTGGCGAACGGCGCCGCGAGAGAGGAAGGCAGGTAAGTGGTCAGCAGCAGGAATATGCCGTCCACATCGCGCCGTCTCAGCTCACGCACCACGGCAAAGCTCTGTTCCACCCTGTCCACATAATCGGTCACGAAGACTTCGGTGTCATCCCCGAAACAGGCGGCAAACTGCGCGGCCTTCCGGCCCAGCTCCTCGCGCAGCCCCTCGAATTGCTGAAAATAGATGTAATGCCCAAGCGGCACGATGGCGACAGACGGTTTTGTACTCATCTCAATTTCCCGTTCCGCAGCGACGGCGGGAGGGCAATGCCCTCCCGCTTCCGATCGCTCAGTTGGCCTTATAGGCGCTGTAGTACTTGTTGTAGATCTCGAGGTACTCCTCTACCCCGTACTCTTCCAGTGTTTTGATGAAGCCGTCAAAATCATTCTCGATGGACATTTCGCCGGTGATGAACTTCGCCTCGCAGGAAGCCACATAGTCATCCAGCGGCGTGGTCAGCTCGTTCAGACGGTCCTGATCCTCCACCGTGAAGTACAGCGTGGGCAGATCATCCACATAGTAGGGCGCTTCCTTCTCCTGCTGGTCGCTCTCATCCTTGCGGACGACGATGCCGTTCTTGTACTGCTGTCCGATCGCGCTGTCCGGATATTTCGCCGCGTACTCCAGGCGATAGGGATCGTAGCCCTCGGAGTTGAAGCCGGGGTTGGAATAGATCGTCAGGTAGGTGATGCGGTGGGTCCACGCGGAGGTCATGTTTTCCGCCAGATGATACTGAATGGAATTGGTCTCGGGGTCATAGTAGTGGCCCGTGCCGTTCCAGTCGTATTCGCTGCCGGCCTCGGGGCCGAACGTCGCGAATCCCCAGCCTTCCAGCGTATAGAAGAAGTCATAGAGGTTGGCAAGCGCGGCGGCCGCCTCGTCGCTCGCGTCCGCGCTGATCACGGCGCGCGCCACGGTGTACAGGGTGTTCGGGCCCGGGAAGACCGGGGTGTCGCCCTCTTCATCCACCAGCACATTCACGCAGTTCCAGTCTGCCTGGTGCTCGGGATCGTACACATAAGGCGCGCTCTGACCCGAGAAGCCGTTTACGCCGGAGAGGATCTTGGCCTGAGCCTGGGGTTCCGTCTGGGTGAACATATCCGGATCCAGCAGTTTTTCATTCCACAGGTCGCGCATGTACAGCAGGAAATCCTTGTAGTGCGCGGCATAAGGGATATAGACCAGGCCGGTCGCTTCCCCGGTGGAATAATCGACCGCCAGGTTGCCGCTGGGCCTCACATAGCCGTACGCGTTGAGGATCAGGTTGCGCTCGGAGTAGCCCTCGTTCCAGGAGCCGACCCACGGGATCTCGTCGCCCGCGTCCCCGTTTCCGTTCGCGTCCTGATCACGGAAAGCAAGGAGCACGTCCTTCAGTTCCGCCAGGGTCTTCGGGTTTTCCTTGCCCACATTCTTCAGCCACACGTCGTTGATGAAGAAGCGCATTTTGTAGCTCCACATATTCGGGAACGCCGGGAAGCCGTACATATTGCCGTCGGAGGCGACCATGGCCGCTTTCGCGGACGGGTGCTCGTCCAGATAGGCACTCAGGGTCGGCGCGTACACCAGCAGATCCTGGATCGGGCGGAACAGCCCTTCGGAAACACCGTACTGCACGATGTCCGGCGCGCCGAAGCTGAAGCCGAGCAGGCCGTCCGGCAGATCGCCGCTGTTGAGCATCAGCGCAACGCGCTCTTTCGCCGCGCTGGGATCGATGACCAGCCAATCGATGTCCAGTCCGGAATACTTGTTCAGATACTGGCACATCCAGTTGTTCTCGACCTTGAAATCCTGAGAGCCGCCCTGGGGAACGATGGCCAGCTTCACCTTGACAGGCGTGTTCGCCACAGGCATCGCGGAATCCAGGTTGATCGCCGTGAGCGGCGCTCCTTCGGCCAGTGCGCAGCCCAGGAGCAGGCACAGCGCCAGAAGCAGAGAAACGACAGTTTTCTTCATGGGGTCTTCCTCCTTAAGAATTTATATTGATGCGGCCTTGGCCGCCTCAACCCTTGAGGGAACCGATCATGACGCCGCGCACAAAATACTTCTGCACAAAGGGGTAGGCGACCAGGATCGGCAGATTGGCGATGATGATCAGCGAGTATTTCATGGTTTCGGCCAGCCGCTGACGGCGCAGCAGATCCGCCATTTCTTCCACGGACATGCCGTTCACATCCGCGCCGATCGACTGATTCATCAGCAGCACCTGACGCATGACCAGCTGCAGGGGAAACTTGTTCGAATCGTTCAGGAACAGCAGCGCGTTGAAGTAGCTGTTCCAGTGTCCCACCGCGTGATAGAGCGCCATGACCGATACGATCGCGCCGGAGAGCGGCAGCACGATCTGCACGAAGATGCGGAATTCACCCGCGCCGTCGATCTTGGCCGCCTCCCGCAGCGTCTCTGGAAAAGCGCTGAAATTGGTACGGGTAATGATCATGTTGTATACGCTGAAGGCGCCCGGAATGATCAGCACCAGCGGATTGTCAACCAGTCCCATGGAACGGATCTGCAGGTAAAAGGGTACGGTGCCGCCGCTGAAATACATCGTAAACACAAAATAGAACATGAGCAGCCGCCCGCCCTTCAGACTCCGGCGCGAAAGACCGTAGGCCGCCGGCAGCAGCAGGAAAAGATTGTAAGCCGTGCCGGCCACCGTGTAAAAGAGCGTATTGCGGTAGCCGATCCATACGGATGAATAGTGGAAAACCGAGCGGTAGGAATCCATGGTCAGCTTGACCGGCCACAGGAATACCTGTCCGGTGATGACCGCGTTCGGATCGGAAAAGGAAGCGATCACCGTGTAATAGAGCGGATAAGCGCACGCCACGATCACCAGACACACCAGGATCAGATTGACCGTATCAAATATCACGTCGGAACGGGAACGCATATCCCGTCCCCCGCTGCGGAGCTTCGCGTGAGAATCCACCGTTCCGTCACCTCCTCACCACAGCGACGTCTCGCCGACGGTCCTTGAAACCTGGTTCACCAGCACCAGGATCACCGCGTTGATCACGTTGTTGAACAGCCCGATCGCCGTGGTATAGCTGAACTGGCCGTTCAGGATGCCCAGCCGGTAGGTATAGGTCGAGATCACCTCGCTCACGTCCCGGTTCAGGTCGTTCTGCAGCAGATACACCTTTTCGAACCCGATGTTCAGTACCTGGCCCGCACGCAGGATCAGCAGGATCACAATGGTGGGCAGGATGGTCGGAAAATCGATGTAGCGGATCTTCTGCAGGCGGCTCGCGCCGTCGACGCGCGCGGCATCCAGCGATTCCATATCCACCGTCGACAGCGCGGACAGGTAAATGATGGTATTCCAGCCGGCCTGCTGCCAGATCTCGGAAACGATGTATATGGTGCGGTACGCGCCCGACATTCCCAGGAAATTGACCGCTTCGCCGCCGACCAGTCCGATGGCAAGGTTCACGATGCCGTGCGAACGGTCCAGCATCAGATTGATCAGGCCCACGATGGCCACCAGCGAAATAAAGTGCGGCATATAGGTGATCATCTGCGTCACTTTCTTGAGCCTGGGATGCCGGATCTCATTGATCATGAACGCCAGAAGGATGGGGATCGGAAACCCGAACAGCAGGTTGTAGAAGGACAGCAGCAGCGTGTTTCGCATGATCTGCAGAAAATTCGGCGACTGCACGAACTGCATGAAATACTTCAGCCCTACCCACTCGCTGCCCCAGATGCCCTTTTTGACCTTATAATTGCGGAACGCGATCTGCACCCCGTACATGGGAAAGTACCTGAATATCAGCACATCCAGAAACGCCGGCAGAATGAACAGATAAAAAATCCAGTTCTGCTTCATATAGCCGATGAAGCGCTGCCGCAGCGTGCCGCGCGCGGGCAGCCGACCGGGTCCACTCATTCCTTTTCTCCTTTCCGCAGGTGCCGCAGAAGAAAATCCATTTCTTCCCCGTGATCCGTCAGCGTATGGTTGACGTCGGAAATGATGACGGCAAGCTGCCCGGACGCTCCCTGTGCTTCATAATAAAGTCTGAGCTTCTCCGTTTCCGGCAGCGCGGTATCGACGGAAAACACCGCGTCCTTACGGCCCACATGCACGCACAGCGCGCGCGGCGCGATCAGGCCGCAGATTTCCGCGTCACGAAAGCGCATGGCCGAATCCCGCCATGAAAAATCATGCCAGCAGTATGCGTAACGATCGTTGAAAAAGGCGTTTGAAACCGCAGCGCGGATACGCGTATCCAGCGCCGCCGTAAGCTGCGTGTACATCCCGCCGTAGGACAGGCCGATCATGCCGACCCTGTCCGCGTCCACCTGCGGCAGCGTCAGCAGCCGGTCCAGCGAACGCATGATGCAGTACACCTCGAGGGCCGCGATGCTCCCGCCGCTCTGGCGCAGCCCGTCTTCCAGCGCGCCCCGGTTCGTTTTCGAGCCGCAGCCCGGAATACCGGCGCTGCTTTCTTCCTGCCAGAGCAGCAGCTGCGGCGCAAACACGGCGCAGCCCGCTTCCGTCAGGCGGGCGATCATATGCCGGTAGTTATTGGGGCCGTACAGATCCGCCGCAAGCTCGGGCGTTCCTCCCCCGCCGTGCTGCGCGATCACAAGGGGATGCTTCCCGCCGTCCTCCGGCAGGAACAGGATGCCGTAAAACGGCAGACCGGGCAGTGTTTCAATCTGAAGCCGCTTCATCGTGACACCCGGGGTATAGGGCTTTTCCTCGCATACGCGCGCTTCGGGCGCGTCACGGCGGACGTTCATCCCGGCAAGCGGCCAGCCGAGCAGTGCCGCGAGACCGCGCCGGCAGTGTTCCCCGTTCGCCGCCATGCGCGCCGGGGATATGTACCGCGCGCGGATCCTGTCCGCCTCCGCTCTGCGTGCCGCAAGCACGCTTTCAACGCCGCTTCGGTAGGCTTCCCTGTACCGGGCTGCGTGCCCGATTTCTTCCGGCCCGACCATTGCTTTCCTCCGAATCTGCTGATCTGTGTGTAATGTAGCACACTTCATGTCCCCCATACAATGCATGATTCATCCAATAATAGCATTATCTGTCCGAAAAAATTGACACGTCCGCACGTCGTCTGCTATGATTCGCGGTATGGTGAAATTCCCGCGAAGGGGGGCTGAAACATGGATTTGCCAAATGACGCGCAGGATATTGATTTCCGCATCCGCCAGATCGTACTGGTGCAGAAAATGATCAATCCGGGCCCGTTCTGCTGGGACAGCTACCGCGTCCGCCGCAGCGTGTGGGGCATCGCCTGTGTGCCGAACGGAAGCTATTCCCTGCAGTACAGCGACGGCAGGCAGACCGTCCTGTCCACCGGGGACGTCGCGCTGATCCCGCCCTCCGCGGCATACCGCTTTCTGGTGAATACCCCCGTCGCTCATCCCTATCTGCATTACACCATCAACTTTGAGGCGTCGTCCCTGCCCGCAGACACGCTCGTGGGAAGCCACGCCCTGGTCATCCGTCCCGCGGACTTTTCCGTTTTCGAAAACCTCTTCCGGGAATGCCACAATTGCTGGACCCAGAAGCGCCCCGGCTACCGCATGCAGGTGATGGGCAGGGTGTATCAGATTGTAGGCGGCATCCTGCAGACCCACCTGATGAACGGCATCCCGACGCTCTCGCTCAAGCAGGTGGAGCCGGCACAGCGCCATATGCTGGAGCATTTCAGCGAAGCCATATCGCTTGACCAGCTGGCCGCCGTCTGCAGTCTGAGCACAACGCATTTCCGCCGGCTTTTCCGGATCGTCTATCACACGACCCCTACCGCCTACCTGCTGAACCTGCGTCTTGAGCACGCCAAATACCTCCTGCATTCGCCGACCGCCACAGTTTCTGAAATCGCGGCGCAGGTCGGTTTTCAGGATACCAATTATTTTGTCCGGTTCTTCAAAAGCCGCACCGGAATGACACCCCTGCAGTACAAAAAGGCCCTGTGAAAAGCTCCCTGCCGCGCGAAACCCTCTTGCATTCCGGGGTGTTTTCCTGTAAGATAGACTGCGAATCACACAACGTGGGATGCTGTTTCTTGATTTTACTTGGAAAGGCGGCGGCTGGAATGAAAAAGAAACGCTGGACACTGGTTTTGTGGCTGACGGCGCTGTGGATCGCGCTGTGCCTGCCTTTCGCGCCGGCGTGCGCCGAAGCGCAGGAAGCCGAAGATGCTTTCATTGATAACACCGCGGACGAAAGCACCGCGCATGTGACCGGGCAATTGAATGCGGCCGGTACCGTCACGGCATCGGCGGAACAGGGCGGCACGCAGCTGATCGGAGATATCAGTCTGCGCGTGGCGCCGCCCCTGATCGGACAGCACCGGCTCTCCTGTGACCCGGAAGTGGTCATTCTCGAAGGAGCGGGTTTTGTCCTGCGCAGCGCGTACTGGCTGGAAGAGGGCGGCGGGTTTGCGACCATCGAGGAGGATTACGTTTTCGAGGAAGGCAAAACCTATTACCGCAGCCTGTGGCTGACGGCGGAAGAGGGGTATGCGTTCCGGAGCGGCGCTCCGGCGTCGGGCAACTATGAAACCCGGTTTCATCTGGACGGAGTCTGCACGATCGACGGCGGCGATCTGTACATCGCGGCGGTCCGGGGCGACGCCGAATCCGGCACCGACCTGACGGTCGTGGTCATGGTGAAGCCGGAAAAGGGGACTGTGTACTCCGTTCTGGTCACCTCCAACAACAAATACATGGTCACGTCCACCGCTTCCCCCTCCTCCGGCTTTACGGGCACGAAAGTCACGCTCACGCCGGAATCCTCTTCGTCCTACAGGCTCGGGGAGTGGAAGGTACTCAAAGGCGGCGTCACCGTCGCGGAAGACAATACCTTCATCATCGGCACGGAGGACGTGGAAATCGAGGCGGTGTTTGTGGACAATACCGTCGGCATCGCCCTGGGAGCGACGGAAGGAGGCAGTTACCGTCCTGTCAGTGAGCTGTGGGGCAACGTCTATGAGGAACAGGTTTACAGCATGAACATCAGCGCGGTCGCGGGAGACCGTCTGACGCTGCTGGCAAAGCCCGCGGAGGGATACACGTTCCTGGGCTGGTATGAAGGCGTGATCGGCGAAAGCTACTTTGTGGAGGATCACACGGATGTCCTGATTTCCTCCGAAGCGGAGTATACCTTCACAGCCGCGGAATATCAGGTTCTCTGCGCGGTATTCGCCCCGCGCCTCCCCGGTGACGCGGACGTAAGCGGCAGCGTGGAAGCAAAAGACGCGCTGGCAGTGCTGCAGTACGCCTGCGGCGCACAGAAGGAAATCAACCTCTCAAACGCCGATGTGAACGGTGACGGGAAAGCGGACATACAGGACGCGCGGATGATTCTGCAGCACTGCTGCGGGTGGGACGTGATCCTGAAATAAACGAAGCAAAAAAGACAGGCGGTGCCGCGGATGAAAAGGAACTGCGGCACCGCCTGTTTCAATGATATGCGGCACGGTCTGCCGGGAGTCGGGCGATTCGCGAAGGAAAAACCTCCTACAGGCAGCGATACAGCACGTTTCTCAGCCTCGGCTGATAAAACTCCTCGTGCGGGTTGAGCATATGCTCGGCCCAGAACAGGGCAAGGTTCGCCTCGGGGTCCACGATCACGGTGGCGCCGGCCGCGCCGCCCCAGCCGAATTCGCCCTTTTCCCCGGTGAAGCCCGACTGCGCGCGGGAGAGCGTCGTGCGCACGCCCAGTCCGTATCCGTATCCGATAAGCTGCCGCCAGTTGAAATCGGCGAGCTGCGCGGGAGTGAGCTGGTTTTCCCGCAGCAGGGAAATGCCACCGGGAGTGAGGATCCTTTCCCCGCTCAGCCCGACGCCGCCGTTGGCCAGCGCGTATGCGAACCTGGCGTAATCATCGACTGCTCCCGTAATGCCGGCTCCGCCGGAATCATATCGGCTTCCGAGGCGGTGGCTCACCTTCTTGCCCACGTTCACGATTTTCCCGTGTCCGGGAAATCCGCCCCCCTGCAGCTTCACGATATCGGCTGTTCCCGATACGTCGTCCCGGTACTGCTCCGCCATGCGCGCTTCTTCCGCCTCTCCGGGATGATAGTACACATCCCGCATGGCAAGCGGCTCCCAGATATGCTTTTTCACGTAATCCGCGAAACGCTCCCCGGAAACGGCCTCCACCGCGGCGGCCAGCACGTCGTGGCACAGGCTGTAGCGCCAGTGTTCCCCGGGATCAGACAGCAGCGGATCCTCCGCCAGACATTCCGCCGTCCGGAGGGTATCCATCCTTCCCTCCGTCAGCAGCCTTGCTTTTTCAAAGGCCGGCGTATTGAAGTCATAGCTCAGGCCCGCCGTCATCGTAAACAGATGGCGCATCGTCACCGGCCGGCACGGCGGACGCAGGCTTCCGTCGGCGTTCTTCACCCGCGCGTTTTTCCAGGCGGGGATATATTCCTCAAGCGGGTCGTCCAGCAGAAAAAGCCCCCGTTCGTACAGCTGCAGCGCGGCAACGGCCGTGGTCACCTTGGAGCACGAATAGAAATTGAACAGCTCATCCCCCCGCATCGGCACACGGTTTTCCAGATCGGAAAACCCCTCCGCATGGAAGAAAACGCGCTCCCCGTTCCGATAGACCGCGCATACGGCACCCGGCACAATCCAATCCGTCACGCGGCGCATGAAATCGATCATCGGCTGAAAATCCATCTTTTCCCTTCTCCTCTTCACACCATGGCGCATATCGCCAGTATCAGGATCATTGCCCATCTTTTCCGCATGGCACAGCCTCCTTTTCCGTTCCGTAAGCCGCATCTTCCCGCGTCCGGCCTTCGCCGTCCCCTCCGGGGGCTCCGCGGTGTTTCCTGCCCGCATCATACCATTCCTTCCGCGTGAAGTCAAATGCATCCGCCGGATCAAACCGATAAAATACGGGAAAATACAATCCGTCCGTCCGGATTCATGCTATAATGGGATCCGCAAGTATTTTTCCGGGAGGCTTTGCCATGGGAGGCAATCGGACACCGGCATCGGTATGCCTGCACGCGCTGCTTGCGGCAGCCAGCCTGTTTGTGAACGGCTTCGGCATTTATCTGACCATTCAGGCCAATCTCGGCGCGGCTCCGTGGGACGTGCTCAGCCTTGGGCTTTCCGGAACCCTCGGCATCCTGTACGGAACGGCCTCCATCGCCGTATCGGCCACCATCATCGCCATCGATATCCTGCTGAAGGAGCCCATAGGCCTGGCGATGTTCATCGACGCCGTGGTCGTCGGCAAATCCGTGGATTTTTTCAATCACATCCGGGCCGTGCCGGCCATGGATTCGCTGTTTGCCGGCATTCCCCTCATGATCGCCGGCCTCGTCATCATCGCGTACACGCAGTATACCTATATGATCGCCTCCCTCGGCTGCGGACCCCGCGATACGCTGCTGGTCGCTCTCGCGAAACGCGCAAAAAAGCTCCCGATCGGAGCGGTCAGCATCGCGCTGCTCAGTCTCGCCACCTTCACGGGCCGGCTGCTGGGCGGCCCCGTCGGGGTCGGGACCCTGATCTGCGCTTTCGCCTCCGGCCCCATCATGCAGTTCGCCTTCCGCACCGTGCGCTTTGACGCCACGAAAATATCCCACCAGCGCCTCTCTCAGACGCTGCGGGTGCTTCTGGGCCGAAACGGTCCATAAGGCGGATCCGCCTGCCAGGCGCGGGCCGGGCACCCCGCCGCGCTTCCCGCGGGAGCATCACGCGCCGCCGGTTTTCCCAAGGCGCGCCCCTGCCGCG
>JAEEGL014315552.1_pt1 | contig 14049 bp, 8 predicted proteins | sample 9134231 | NCBI WGS metagenome assembly JAEEGL01 (sample SAMN16246548, study PRJNA631951) | gut metagenome | biome: gut microbiome; feature: rumen; material: fiber-attached | host: Bos | place: Iran: Karaj | collected 2018-10
GCACTGACCCACAATCCTCCCGCATGGATCCTTGACGAACCCATGACGGGTCTTGATCCTGCTGCCGCATACGAGTTGAAAAACCTGATGAGAGAGCATGCAGCCAAGGGGAACTGCGTACTTTTTTCCACCCATGTGCTGGAAGTTGCCGAAAAGCTCTGCGACCACATTCTGATAATCAACCACGGAAAGGAACTGTATCAGGGAACAGTTGAGGACCTTGAAGCAGCCCACCCCGGTAAAGACCTGGAAAACATATTCCTCGACATGATCGATTATAAGCACGAATAAGCACAGGAGGAACAGACTTGAAAAATTCAGCCGCAGGTACCTTATACAGTACCCTTATGAAAAACTCAGAAATGTCCCTTCCGTCAGAAGGTACAAAAGGAAGGATCTACCTTTCTTTTGGCATCATCGCCGTAACCTGCATAATGCTCCCCTGCTGTATAGCCATGGGTGTCATCAGTAATATGCTTACCCAGTCAATGATAAGCACAGAAGGACTGGTTGGCATAAACGGCACAGTAAATCAGGGAGCCATGACTAACGGTCTTATTTCACTCTTACATATACTGTCGGCTTTTTCCATGGTTTTTTCGCTGCTTGTAATATTCAATGTTTTGTTCTTTTCAGCTGACCTTGAATACCTGGTAACACTTCCTTTTAAGCCTATTGAAATACTGAAGGGTAAATTTTTCCACACATATGTAGCGGAAAGCATAATGGAATTCCTGATACTTTTTTCAGTCTTTGTCGGATACTTTATCGCTGCCGGCGGTCGTTTCACCAGGCTCGGTCCCGGCATGATAGTTGCCATTCTGGCCGGTCTCTGCGGCACCGTACTTATGCCTATGCTGCCTCTTGTCTACTGTGCTTTAGTAAGTTTTATCCTTATGGCATTGCTTAAAAATGTTCACAACAAAAAGATCTTTCACAGGTCAGCATACATATTCCTGCTGCTTTTCATATTCCTGTTCCTTGCTTCCTTTAACGGCCTGGGAGGCATCTCGGTAGAAAACTATATGGACTCACTGGCCGGAAACGACAATCTTTTCATGACTGTATGCAACGGCATATTCTTCACTACGCCTATACTCTGCAAAGCCATAGAAACAGGAAATATTTTATTCCTGCTGCTTTACCTGGTGCTTAATCTGGCCGCACTTTTATTAATGCTAACCATAGGCTCCCTGCTTTATCCATCATGCCTCTATGCTGCAGCTGCCCTCGGCGCAAAAAGAACCCACTCCGAAATCGAAAGGAAACTGTTCAAGGTTCAGTCCCCCCTTGTATCCTACCTGAAAAAAGAAATAAAAACCCTGCTCCGCACAAGGGCCTATGCGTCAAACTGCATATGGATAAACCTGCTCTGGCCCATAGGAATATTCATACTGCTCTTCACCAGTGGAAATAACGCCACCCTCAGCTATTTCATAGAGCTGTATCGTGACGGCGGTTATCCCAGGGTAGAGCTCATACTGCTCATCGCAGTTATTGCAGTTTCCTTTATTGCCACGGCAATGAATTCCCTTGCATCCACGGCATTCACAAGAGAAGGTCAGCACACGGACCTTATCAAATACCTGCCCATGGATTTAGGGAGCCAGCTGCTGGCAAAATCACTTATCGCACTGATCCCCACCAGCCTGTCGCTTATAATGACCATACTGGTTACAGCATTTTATATCGGAGTATCGCCGGCAGAAACTGTATATTACTGTGTACTTTCCGTTTTTGCCATTATGCTCACCATAGTAATAGGCCTGTACATGGACAGTTCAGCCCCTTACACTGACTGGTCCGACGAATACAGCGCCCTGAGGGGAAATCTCAACAATTTCTTCAACATGGCCATAGCAATGGTGATTGCAGTATTTGTATGTGCTTTTGCATTTCTTTTATTCGAATTCACACCCATCGGGATAGAGACTGAACGCATCCTTGTTCTGGCGGGACTGATCGTAATAGATATACCCGCTGTAATCATTGGACGGAAACTGATATTAAGGAATATGGGGGAGATGTATTAAGGAACCTCCCACACCGATAGCTCACTTTACACCGTCAGGCGAGTCTATACGGTGTGGGCAATCGCAGTAAGAACTATACTCCCTCCAGGTCAAATATCGGGATAAAGCTTTCACTGGCAGTATCTCCTTCCTGTATGTATGCCTTCGTGATTCCCAACGATAGAGCATAGTCTATCACTTTCTCATATTCCCTCTTGGTAATCTTTCTCGTGAGTTCAGGGTGTTCCCTATCTAAAATACCCAGAACAGATTCAGCAGCCGGAGGGGTATACTGGTTCATTATGCTATAATATACTATATTGTTATATCTTTCATATAACAGATTCAGCACATCCTTTGAATTACGCACATGTCCCGGCAGAACAAGATGCCTGATGATCACCCCCCCGCGCATCATACCCCTGTCATCAAATGTGCATATTCCTTCAGTATGACTGCCTTCCGGCTGCTTTACTGAAATCTGCCTGACCATTTCGTCAATAGCCGACAGAGCACACTCCGGGTAGTCGCCTGCCTTCGACAGTTCTGCTGCAAGTCCTTTGTCTGCATATTTAAAATCCGGAAGATATATATCAATATACCCTTCCAGAAGCTTCAGACTTTCCACACTTTCATATCCGGAAGAATTATAGACAACAGGCAGCTTCAGTGCTTCATGTACAAGGTCAAGTGCCGCCCGTATCCGGGGAATAAAATGAGACGGAGTTACAAGATTGATATTTTCTGCCCCCTTTTCCTGAAGCTCAAGAAATATCTCGCCAAGCCTCTCCACGCTTATCTCCCTGCCAAAGCCTTCAGCTGATATTTCCCGGTTCTGGCAGAAAACACACTTAAGGGAACATCCACTGAAAAAAACGGCCCCTGAGCCGTTTTTTCCTGATATGCAGGGCTCCTCCCAATAGTGGAGAGCAGCCCTTGCTATTTTTATTTTATCTGTCTGACCGCAGACACCGGTCTTTAGTGAACTGCTGCCTGACCGTCTGTCCACCGAGCACTTTCTCGGACAGAGCTCACAGCATTCCATATCCGGAAGATCGGTGTGCCGCCTTTCCATGACCACAGGATCAATGATGGAAAAGTCTCATGCCGGTAAATGCCATTACCATATCCAGCTTGTCTGCTGCCTCGATAACCGCATCATCCCTCTTTGATCCGCCGGGCTCTGCCACATACTTTACGCCGCTCTTGTAAGCACGCTCAATATTGTCAGAGAAGGGGAAGAAAGCATCGGATCCCAGCGCTACATCAGTAGCCTGTGACAGCCATACCTGCTTCTCTTCCTTGGTATAGATTTCAGGCTTCTCAGCAAAAACTTTCTGCCATGCGCCGTCAGCAAGAACGTCCATATAATCATCGCCGATATACAGGTCTATGGAATTGTCCCTGTCTGCACGGCTTATGCCTTCCACAAACTTAAGCCCAAGAACCTTCGGTGACTGACGAAGCAGCCAGTTGTCAGCCTTGGAACCTGCAAGTCTTGTGCAGTGTATTCTGGACTGCTGGCCCGCACCTATGCCTATTGCCTGTCCTCCCTTTGTATAGCATACAGAATTGGACTGTGTATATTTAAGGGTGATAAGAGCTATTACAAGGTCAATCTTTGCTATCTCAGGCAGTTCCTTATTCCTGGTAACAATATTCTCAAGAAGGGACTTATCGATCTTATACTCATTTCTGCCCTGCTCGAAAGTGATACCAAAAACATCCTTGTGCTCAATAGGCTCGGGCTTATAGTCCGGATCTATCTTAACCACATTGTAAAGGCCTCTCTTTTTAGACTTAAGTATCTCAAGTGCCTCGGGCTCATATCCGGGGGCGATTATTCCGTCTGATACCTCAGGCTTGATAAGCTTCGCCGTAGCCACATCACATACATCAGAAAGAGCAATATAGTCACCAAAAGATGACATTCTGTCTGCGCCCCTTGCCCTTGCATATGCACATGCCAGAGGTGACAGTTCTGCCTTCTCATCCACGAAATAGATCTGCTTCAGTGTATCATCAAGCTCTATACCCACTGCTGCACCGGCAGGTGAAACATGCTTAAAGGATGTTGCTGCAGGCAGGTCTGTAGCAGCCTTCAGTTCCTTAACAAGCTGCCAGCCGTTGAGCGCATCCATAAAATTGATATAGCCGGGCTTTCCGTTCAGTACCTCAATAGGAAGCTCGCTTCCATTGTTCACAAAAATCTTTGAAGGCTTCTGATTGGGGTTGCATCCATACTTAAGTTCCAATTCTTTCATGAAAATATCCTCCTGTTTTCAAACGTTCTTATTTATTATCCTTGTTTCATATTTCCCGGTTTCGATATCGATAAACCTTACGAAAAGTGAAACCTTATTGTCCTCGTTAAGAGAGTTCCATACGTTATCAGTAAATGTATCGATGTCGCCCTCAATGCTGACCAGCTCAGGCTCACCTTCAAAGGAGGGAAGAGGATTTCCGTCTCCCATATAAGTATGGATAAACCTGCCGGCTCCGCTCCTGGGATTGCTGTATGCAAAAGTAAAACGCTCACAGGAATCAGCATCCCCATCGTCCGTCTTAAGAATGGACATAGCGAAATTATATTCGCCGTTCTCTATGTGCATGATACCGGAAATCCTGGGGGTATAATTAGGTGCATCATCCTCAAACTCCCTGGTGCGCAGCGCCTGCTCGAAGGTCTGCTGATTATCCATAAGATCATATATGGTATCTGTCTGGTCACCGTTTGTAACAATGGTCTTATTACCAAGTACTCTTACCGGAGAGTAGATTATGAGATGAGGATCTTCCATTTTGGAAGGATCAAAAGCCTGGGTACGTATTCCTTCGCCATCCTCTACGAATACCCTGTTGCGGCTGTTAACGCTCCTTCCCATAATAAAATATGCTGTCACCGCATATTTTCCGTCATTGCTCCTTCCTATCACAATACCCCGTCCGGGATATGCATTTTCAGAAAGCAGTTTTGAGAGATCGTTCTTTTTCATTCAGGCCTCCTTTTATTGATATGTATTATTACACTGTAGCAATCTTGATCAGGTTTGTATTACCCGATGTACCGTTGATCATTCCGCCGGTTATTACTACATTGTCACCGGGGTTAAGTCCCATGACATCGACGGCAGTCTTCTGTGCGAAATAGAAAAGCACATCCGTTGATTCAAACTTCTCGCATAATACCGGAGTAACGCCCCACGAAAGTGCAAGCCTTCTATAACTCCTCTCACTGGTGGTGATACCAACTATGTCCACGGGACATCTGAACCTTGAAACCATCATTACTGTTATACCTGATATAGAACATACTGCTATGGCCTTTGCATCAACATCAATTGCCATTCCGCAGACTGCATGTGAAATGCAGTCAACATTGTTCTTCATTTCAAACGAATAATTATAGAATCTCTTACCGTAATGAATCTCATTTTCGGTAGCTTCAGCTATAGAAGCCATCATCTTTACTGCCTGCTCAGGATATTTACCTGCAGCAGTCTCGCCGGAAAGCATTACAGCAGATGTACCGTCATAAACAGCATTTGCCACATCAGAAACTTCTGCCCTGGTAGGCCTGGGAGAAGATATCATGGACTCCAGCATCTCCGTTGCGGTTATGACACGCTTTCCTAAAAGCCGGCACTTTGTAATAAGGCTCTTCTGCACAGCCGGAAGCCTTTCCGGTGCAATCTCCACGCCCATGTCACCGCGTCCGATCATTATGCCGGAGCACTGCTCACAGATTTCTTCTATGTTATCAATACCTGGCTGGTTCTCGATCTTTGCAATAAGCTCGATGTCAGGTGAACCATGCTCATCAAGGAAAGCATGCACATCCTTAAGGTCCTGTGCCCTGGACACGAATGAGCAGGCAATGAAATCAACTTCCTGTTCTATTCCGAACAGGATATCAGACTTGTCCTGCTCGCTTAAAAATTCAGTGCTCATAATCTTGCCGGGGAAATTCATGCTCTTCCTGTCAGAAAGATTTCCATCATTCTGTGCGGTACATACCACATCATCCCCAACGATCTCATCAACAACAAAGTCCATCAGACCGTTGGCAACCAGTATATGGTCTCCGGGTGCCACGTCACGAGCCAGTCCTTCAAAACTTACGGACACGCCGGTCTGGTCTCCTATGCTGTCATTTCCCCTGAATGTAAACTTGTCTCCTGCTTTCAGCGTTATCTTGCCATCAGCAAAAGTCTTTATCCTGAACTCAGGCCCCTTGGTATCCAGTAATATTGCGATAGGCAGCTTCAGCCTGCTGCTGACTTCCCTTATATTCTTGATCCTCTCCTTATGCTCTTCATGTGAACCATGGGAAAAATTAAGCCTTGCCACATTCATACCTGCAAGACAGAGTTTTTCCAGCATTTCCGGGCTTTCACTCGCCGGTCCTATTGTACAAATGATCTTTGTCTTTCTCATTCTTCACCTTTCTGCAGCATTCTCTGCCACTTTACGAAGGAAACCACATTCCCTTCCTTAAATCTTCTGCCCTTTAGTTATTTACAGCTTGTAATGATACCATAGGGCATCTGATTTCTCAAGATTACGTAAGTATCCTAAACAATTATGTATTACGCAGACTTATTCCTTAAGGGGTGGCAGGTCATTTACTCCATACCCGCTGTAATATATGGCATATGCTGTCTCACTGTCCCCTGAAATCTCCACCAACGAACCGGCCTTAAACCAGTCTGCAAGATATCCGCCGGGAGCACTCCAGGCCGCATTGGAGATGACCTCTATCTTCTCCCTGCCGTCTTCGCCGGCACCCAGTATGGTCTCTGCGCCGAACAAAAGAACACCCGTAGCAATATGGTAGTCACTGGATATTATTGCAATCTGATTCACCCGGGGATAATCCCTGCGAAGTATCTCATATGAAAATATGGCATTCTCCGGTGTGGTACGTGACCTGTTTTCCACGATGACCCGGTCAGTACTTATACCGTTCTCAATAAGCCATTTTGCCATCTGTCCTGCCTCCGTTGCAGCTGCGTTGCCTGCAGCCGTACCGCCGCCTGTACAGAGTATATATGAATTTGGATATTTTTCCGCACTGGCAAGTGCCACTTTCAGCCGCTGGACCAGCTCATCCTTCATTGTGCCGTCTGCTTTTAACTGAAATCCAAGCACCACAAGGCAGAGTTCATCCGTATCCTTCAGTCCGTCGGGAAGCACATCATAGTTAATTTCCAGATCATTATCCGTGGATTTCCACAGCGCCATGATCCGTCCCCACCTGTCGGCCGCTACCGGATCTTTTTCCTCCATCCTAACAAGCAGTTCATTTACCGTATCATCTGCTCCGGCACCATATGCGCCGTAACTCATGACCATATGGTTGATCATATTCTGGACATCCTTATCTGATGCAACATATGTCCGTCCGTCATCCGGCGCCACCGGCTCCTCTCCTATACCCGTGTCATTGTCATCCACAGACACGTCCTCTGCTCCTGACGCCCCTTCATCTGCCACAGCATCTGTGGACAAACCGCCGGCATCCGTTCCTCCGCCCAGATTAAGATCTACAACCTCTACAGGTTCTTCCGGAACGGAATTGTCAGCATCTTTTGAACATGCTGTCAACATTACCACACCGCAAATTGCCGTAACCGCCAATATGCGTTTGTATTGAATAAAACTGTTTTTCATTTATAAATTCAAAAATCCTTTGACACTGACATAGTCATGATTCCATATTTCGCCTTCAGATCCTCCTCCGGTTCATATCCATCAAGCATTTCATCCGCGATCCTGATAAGCTCTTCATAGGAAACATATGACATACTGTAATAATCTAAAAAATCCCCCTGAACAACTAATCTGCCATCCCGCTCATCCGCTATATGCGATATCGTTGCATACACTTTAAAATCATCATTAAGCAGATATGAACCGGAGTATGTATCGATATAATAACCACCGGTAATATCGCTGTAACATAAACCGGAATAATACTGGGTATATGACGGCAGGGTTGAGACAACACTCTTGCTTTCCACATCTATGATCTGCAAAGATCTGTTTGAATTACATACCAGAATATATTTCCCATCATCTGAGTAAAATGAATCGTAGACTAACTCGGCTGTTACCCCCTCAACACCCAAGTCTTCAGCCGAAGCAGGAATATAATCCCTTACTTTTTCTTCAAAATCGGACAACACAACAGCATTCTCATTTTCAACCTTTTCATACTTAACGACATAATTAGCTAGATTTGGAAGTAAAAACAGTCTGCCATTGCACCAAACCGCATTATCGTACCATACCGTATTGCTCCCCCTCCTGCTATTGTCATACATTGCATAATAATAATCTGAAATATCAGAGCAGTTATTGGCATCATAATAAGAATTGATATTGCCATCCATTGTTGCAAAAAAGAATCCGCCATCTTCATACCACCCGCTCAGTATGTAGTTATTTGCTGAACAGTGCCCGGTAGATTCACCGGTACTTTTATCGATTATATATACCGCATTGAATTCAAGCAGATATATATTATCTTCGCCCTGCACATAATCTATAGCGTATAAATCCGTCATTCTTTTCATCCATAATTCTTCATCGTTTTCAATATCCAGTGCACGGATAACAGTAGCTTCACTGAAATCAGTATCGTTATACTCTGCAGCTGAAATATAGACCGTACCTGCATCCAGGAATGCACATATACTTTTATCCCCAAATCCCTTATCTGTCCAGCAGATTTCTCCGGTATATTCATCTGCCACCAGAACATAGTAAGCCTTCCCATCACCAAAGCTCAGGCACAGCCTTCCCGAATCGAAAGACATCCTGCCCTCAGATAGTAACGTATACTCAAACAGGTCTTTCAGGCTGATCCTGCATGCTATATTTCCTTCACCATCAATCCCTGTCAGTTCATTTTCACATAAGATAAATGCCATATCTGCATCTGTAGAAGAAAAGCATCCGTTAAGCATGCTGACATCTTCCAGGAAAATGCCATTTTCATCAAAAATGGCATAGTAATATGCCTCTGTTCCGTCAACAACCACCAGCCCTTTTTCCCCGCAGAAAGCAGCAGTAAAAGCTCCGCTGCCACTTCTGCTGATATCCATTATTTTTTCGCCGCTTTGAACATCAAATACATACATGCCAAGGGCGTCACTGACCCAGATATACCTTCCTTCATCTGAAACACCATAATCCAAAACTATCGACCTGGTGTCATATGTTTTAACCGGAAAATGCCGTTCACCGGTTCCATAAACTCCAAGTATCATCGTAAGGCAGTTTACGGCATCCGCATTGTATCCATCACCGGCATCTTCAGGAAGCACGCTTCTTAATACATATATGGCATCCATACGTCTGCCTTCAGCCATAAGATCTTCGGCGACGGACACCATGCTACCCGCGTAAAGCCCCTCAAGCTCTTTGTACTGTTCTTTAATAAGAATATTTCTCCGTCCTATCATCAGCAGCGTAATAGTCGCGAATATGGCAAAAACCAGGATAGCAAGGCTTATTCCTCCTACCGTGAATGTCATCTTTCTGACCATAGCTTCGTGATGACGCTGCTTAAGGTCATCATAATTCAGCCCCAGTATTGCCGCACAAAGCTTTATTACAGCAGTATCGATTGCCTTTGATATCGCTTTCCTGTCTGCGCCCCTTGTGTCGGCAGCCAGCGGTTCCTTCTGCCTGCGTTCCGTAACAGCGCTTCCAGTTTCATCCGTCAGTTCGACATCTTCAAATGTAAGGATTTTCGGGAATGACTCGTCAGGCTCCCCCTCAGCCAAAACAAGCAGAACATGATCCCTGTCGTGATTCTGAAGGAACACTTCTATTTCCTTCATGCACCACTTTGATTCAATATACCTGGGCGTACAGACAGCAATCAAAAAATCGGAATTGTTCAGCGCATTCGTAATGGATTCAGAAAGATCATCCGACAAGGGAAGCTCCTCCACATCACGAAATACCCTTTCGATTCCTTTTTTACTGTTTCCTAATTTATCCTTTATTACATTAGGGATTTTGAAACTTTCAAGCTTTTTGTGCAGCCTGCCTGCGACAAAATCATCCAGTTCCGCATGCCTGTAACTGATAAATGCATCGTAATGCACGTTTTTTAACTTTTCCATAGCGTACCTTTCAATAGCTTTCATAACCGTCCAGAACCTGTCAAGCCTCTCGGTTACATCAGCCTGCAATTCACTCCACGATAGTTATGACATCGGAAAGGATATAATCAAACAACGGATGTGATGTATTCTCATTCTCCACATAACCATTCCGCAGATCAATGGTTTTAGACGGATCACTCTGCGAAATACCGGTGTATTCGCCCTTAAACACAAAATCAGTCTCTCCACGTTTAAACCGCTCTATAGCTGCATCCATTGCCTCCTGCGTTCCCGGTGCCACAACAGGAAGGTTAAGGTCTATCATCTCTACCCAACCTTCGTCAAACCCGGCAGACGCATCATTTCCGTGAACACTGCCAGAAACTCCATCCTCGATCTTCTTATTAGACATAAGCGAATCCACTGCGGACAATACATAAGGTTCCCAACATATCCTTGCAGTAACAAGGGATGTTCCCGGGGCCACCTCAGACATGCTCTGGCTCCAGCCCACAAAATACACTTTAGTTTTTTTCTCAGAGGCTTCCTCACATGCAATAGCCGGTCCTATGGTATCCGTATGCTGGGAAATTATCACACAGCCTTCTTCTATCAGGTCTTCTGCTGCACTCTTTTCACGTGCATAACTGCTCCATGTTCCTGTATAGCAGACTTTCATGACAGCCTGGGGAACAACCGAACGGACTCCCATCAGGAAAGCGGTATAGCCTGAGATAACCTCCGAATTAGGGAATGCGGCAACAAAACCCACAACAGCCTGATCTCCGGAAATGACTCCTTCAGTAATCATCTGCTTTATCTTCATACCTGCAGCTATTCCGCTTACATACCTTCCCTGGTATGCCTGGCCTTTAAACGTATGGTAATTCTCAGGCACGGTCAGTCCGCTCATATCCATATAGGATGCCTGGCAGAACTCCGTAGCCGGGTATTCCGGTGCCAGCTCTATTACCTGTTCACTGTATCCATTGAAAAATATGATATCGCACCCATCATCTGCCAGTTCTCGTAACGGTTCTTCCATCTCATCATCCAGCACATTACTGCAGGTAACGATTTCCACCTTTTCTCCGTACTTCTTCTCTAATGCATCCTTTGCAAGGGAAAAATTATAAGTATATGGCGTACTCTCATCATTATCGTATATGAAACCTATCTTAAGGTGATCCTTTCCCCCTGACAGGTTAAGAAGCCTAAAGCCGCCCATTAAGGCCGCCATCATTACTATACAGGTCAAAGCGGTCACTATGTATGCTTTTTTCATGCTTTTTTCCCTCCATCCTCAGCGGCTTTCCCGGTATCACCTTTCATCTCCGCCTCCTGGATCTTTCGGTCTTCTTCTACGCGGCGCGCAAGTTCTTCCTGTGCCTTAGGATCAGCCTGCTGTATCTCCGCACGCTTCTGTGCATAAATTGCATCGAGATTTATTACGCCCCTGTCAACTAACCGTAAGAAAGCATCCAGCGCCTCAGGATCAAACTGGGTTCCCCTTCCGCGTTTCATTTCATTCATTACATAATCCGTGTCCATGTGATTACGATATACGCGGTTTGATGTCATTGCATCAAAAGTATCCGCCACGCTGATAATGCGACCGAAAAGCGGAATGTTCTCTCCTTCCAGTCCATCAGGATATCCCTTGCCATCATAGCGTTCATGGTGGAAGCGGGTACCATCCTCAACATGTTCTACCAAGGTAAAGTCCTTCAGTATCTCTGCACCCTTGATAACATGCGACTTCATCTGTGCATATTCTTCATCCGTCAGCCTTCCCACTTTGTTAAGCACGCTGTCCGGAACGGCTATTTTGCCTATGTCATGCATCTGGGCAGCTTTCTGCAGGTTGGACAGGTCTTTTTTCCGACGCCACCATTTAAAGCAGTGCATCTCTTCCGCTATAAGCACCGCATACTCCGCTACGCGAACGGAATGCTGATGCGTACGCACATCCTTGGCATCGACCGCATTCGCTATAGCCATGACGGTCTCATTGGCCATATTCAGCTTAATCTGCTGGGCGTTGATCTGCCTCTGCACCATGAACCAGGTAAACCATATCATCAGCATGGAAAGAATCGCCAGCATATAGATTATAAATCCGGGCTGTTCATATATCTCGCCTTCTTTTACCAGCTCAAATTTTCTCTCCTCCAGTATATGATCGCCTGAACTGTCAAAGATTGCCAGATGAAATGTATAATTGCCTGCAGGAAGATTGACATAAATGATATTGCTGAGGCTGTTCTGTGGCTCTATGGTCCACTGTGAATCATAGCCTTCCAGATAATAACCCACATTAGGCTCCTGAATCGTATAATTCAGTATCTCCGGAGACATTTCCACGCGGTTGACACCCCGGCCCACCGTAATGGCACCCATACGCACAGGCGGCTGTACAACACCGTCAAGCTTAACAGATGCCAGCTGCATCCTGTATGACCTGACATCACTGTTGTATTTTTCAACATCTATACTGTATACACCTGTATCACAGGGAAGCAGGAGTTCTCCGCTTCCGTTGTAATAATTCCAGGAATTGGCAGTCAGTGAAGTACCTAATCCCCTTCTTGCATCCAGGAGTTCCCATGCAATATCGCCACCGGCTACCAGCTCGTCCCTTTCAACTACATATATTCCCGCACTTGACATTACGAAAAGTGTATCTTCATCCTTAACCCATATATCGTAATTATTGAAATACGGGAATTTATCCAATACACGAATTTTTCCTTCCGGTTCGAGGTAACACAGGCTGTTACTGGTTACTACGAACACTCCATCCGATTTCGGATCCTTAATAGTACGCAGTATGACGTCACTGCTAAGTCCATCTTCAGTGGTCAACATCCTGACTACCTGACCATCCTTAAGCATAGCCAGACCGTCACCGTCAGTACCTGCCAGGATCGTGCCATCATTTCTCTCCGTAAGGGTAAGTATCATGGAATTTATCACACCTTCTTCATTTCGGATAGTCTGAACTATCTTATGATTCTTGATATAGCTAATACCGGAATCACCTGCCGCCATGATAGTTCCATCAGAAAGTCCCGTCACGATCCTTGCACGGTTTCCGAAGCTTCCGTTTTCAGCATTGTATTCCCATTTTTCCCCGTCAGGATCAATTTCCAAAAGACCGCTGCCATAGGTACATACCCACAGATGGTCGTTTCCGTCCACATACATACAGCGGATACGCTTACCTTTGAGTTCGGACGTCAGTTCATTATTGATTTCTTTGCGCTGTGCTCCATCCACGATATCCAGACCTTCATCAGTACCGATATAATAACAGCCGTTCCATGCAACAACGGCATTGACCACCTGCCGTTCCATGCCGATGGATCCATATATATCCTTAAATGGGGATTTTGCCAGTCTTAAGAGCCCAAGCCTTGATGATGTAAACCAGAGATTTCCCTGATAATCATAAAGCATGTTGTCTATAGAATTATTGAAATCATTTGTATTTACATGATGGTAGCCTGCGCTGTCAATGTATGATACACCACTGTCTGTGGATATGAACAGGGTTCCGTCATTTATATAATTCAGGTTGTTTATACTGTTGATACCTTCACATTTTACGGAATCCAGTTTGTTGAACTCTTCCCTGGAAATATTATAACTGTAGATATGGTTCGTAGTGGTTCCCACCATCAGGGTTCCGTCCGGGGCAAAAGTGCAGCAGTTAAACATTTCCTCGCCTTCAGACAGACGGAGAGAATTGCGGATCTTTCCATTCTGAAGCAGAAACAGACATCCATCAGAGCCTATTGCCGCAACATGGCCATACTTGTCAGCCGTAATGCTGTCGGCATAGTTTATCTCATCCAGTGTGTTTACCACCTTCATGCCATTATTCATCACGATCACCTGCATGCTGCCGGTAGTAC
>JAEEGL014717154.1_pt1 | contig 14049 bp, 10 predicted proteins | sample 9134231 | NCBI WGS metagenome assembly JAEEGL01 (sample SAMN16246548, study PRJNA631951) | gut metagenome | biome: gut microbiome; feature: rumen; material: fiber-attached | host: Bos | place: Iran: Karaj | collected 2018-10
ATGAGGAATGTCATCACGTTCATTTTTATTGTACCGAATGTGGAAAAACTTTTTGTATAAAAAGCGAACATATTCCGGAAGTAAAACTTCCGAACAACTTTACAGCGGTCAGCGTGTCATATATTATAAGAGGCGTGTGTCAAAATTGTGGTGAAAAAGTTTGCTGAAAAGACGATTCAACATAACAGGCATTTGCTACCCCGACGAGCATTACATGGTAGACATCAGCGATCGATTTGATTATTACCGTATTAACAAAGGCTACTTGCTTTCGTTTTGTTTCAACAAAAAATCAAAACCCGAAGCAAAGACGATAAGTCTTGATGGCAGAGAGATTGTGGAAGTGGTGGTGTAAAATTCTCTTAACGGGAATTTTTTATATCACCACAAACAAATCCTCTAACGTTACATCAAAAACGAAACGTTTTGCCTACTCTGTGCCGTCCGTAAACCGCTAAAAACTCTGATTTTGAGGAGTTTATATATTGTTTTAATAGTTCTTTTTCGTATTTTCGCCCGATAAATTGTTCCATAGTTCAAGACATTTTTCCAGCATAAAATTATCACAAAAAAAATCAATTCACCAAAACAATTCGGGCGAAATCGACGATTTTTTATTCGATTTCGCCCAAATTGTTCATTTTTTTTTTTGTCTGAGAGCAAAATTTATAATTTTGGATATCCGATTTTGCACTCTATGATAAAACAGCCGGGAAATTTGTCTTCGACTTGTTTTTTCAGCCTCATAGCCTCTAATCTTGAACGGCAATTTCCTGCGTGAACCTTAAAATAAGGGGCTTCATAAACGATATTTGCCTCTTCGTCTTGAAAATCCTTCTTAAAATCTTTTACCGTATTTTCGGCTTTTTCCTGAGCGTCAGAACCCGAACCGAAAAAAATCTGAACACTATAACCGTATGCCTGACGTTTTTTGTTACCGGCGATGATGTTCTTTTCTATGGCTTTAAGATCTGAATCACAATGTATTCTGACTGTTGCTGTGGAATTGTCGTCTGGAAAAATTTCCAAGTCGGAAATGTCGTAAATCGCCTGCTGAGCCTTCAAACCGAAAGGCAAAACACTTAATAATAAAAATATTGATAAAACTTTTATTTTCATTTGTTCAAAAATTGATTAAATTTGCAAGGCAAAATTATATAATTTTTTTGGAACTTTGATAAAAAATGAAAGAAGAATTACAAAACGAAAATACATCAATTCCGTATGGGAAAAACGGTTTGGTGAAAAAAATCCAAGAAAAAAACGTAAAATACAACTCTCAAACCATATTCGGAATCGGCGACGATGCCTCGATTTCTGACTTTTCAGGCGGAAAAAAAACGCTGTTAAGAAGTCTTATTTTTGCCGAAGGAATACACTTCGACCTTACTTACACACCGCTTAAACATCTCGGTTATAAAGTTGTAACAGCCGCTGTAACAAGTATTTACGCTATGAATGCAAAGCCGTTGCAGATTACAGTTTCGCTTGCAGTAAGCAATAAAGTAATGCAGGCTCATATCCTTGAATTTTTTGACGGTGTGCACGCTGCGTGCAAAAATTACAAAGTCGATTTAATTGGTGGCGACCTTACAACCTCGCGCAAGGGAATCACGATTGCAGTAACGGTTACGGGCGAGGCTGATGATGAAGAAATAGTTTATCGTAGCGGTGCAAAACCAACTGATTTACTTTGTGTTACAGGTGATTTGGGTGGCGCATACTTAGGACTTCAACTTTTGGAAAGAGAAAAAGCACTTTTCAACTTAAATCCCGAAACTCAGCCGCAACTTTCAGGTTACGATTATGTCTTGAAACGTCAGTTAAAACCCGAAAGTCCCAAAGAGTTAACGGATTACTTAAAGAAAAAAGAGGTTAAACCCACGTCTATGATTTCGCTTTCGAGCGGTCTTGCAAGCGAAATTATAAATCTTTGCAACGCTTCAAACATGGGTTGCGAAATTTTCCAAGAGAGAATTCCTGTCGCCCCTGATACAGAAAAAATGGCAAAAGAGTTTAACATAGACCCCGTAATTGCAGCCCTCAACGGCGGCGAAGATTACGAACTATTATTCACGATAGAGTTGAAAAACTATGAGAAAATAAAAAATAATGATATGTTTTCTATCATAGGGTCTATTAACGCTGTCGATAAGGGAAGAAATATTGTCATGAAAGACGGTTCGATTATCACGTTAGAACCGTCAATTAACAACCAAACTTTTCAAAATGTACAGTAGATATTTTGACAGACAGCCGATAATGATGGTCGGTCTCGGAAGTTACGACAAGGAAGTAACACTAAAAATCTCTGGCGGCAACGATTATACTGTTCACCGCGAGGGCGAGAAAGTCGTTAATAATGACGATGGCCGGCGATACGACGGAATTTATCTTAAAGACCATGACGACGATGAAAATTTTTATATAGAAGTCCCTGATATTGAAATCGGTAAGGGTTTTCATTGGTCAAGAAAGGAAAATCAACGGTTCAAAGGTGGTTTTATGTTCAGGTGTGTTGACAGTAAGATATTGTTAATCAATTATATACCAATTGAATTGTATTTGCAGTCGGTGATTTCGTCCGAGATGAATGCTAATTGTCCGAAAGAACTCTTGAAAGCGCACGCAGTGATTTCTCGCTCTTGGGCGTTGAACAGAATGAACTATATTCCTTCGTCTCAAAAGCCGTACATAAGCGACAATGAAACAATTACTTGGTACGACAACGAGGCTCATAAATATTTTGACGTTTGTGCCGACGACCATTGTCAGCGTTATCAAGGCATAACCCGCGCAATTAACCCGAATGTCAAAGCCGCAATCGAAGAAACTTTTGGCGAAGTTTTGGTTTATGGCAATGAAGTTTGCGATGCTCGGTTTTCAAAATGCTGCGGCGGAGCAAGCGAACTTTTTGAAAATTGTTGGCAAAATACGCATTATGATTATTTGGAAAAAGTTGACGATTTTGACGAAAATTTTACGGACGATTTGACCGTTGAAGAAAACGCTGTAAAATTTATAATGTCTTCACCCAAAGCGTATTGCAACACGTCTAATAAACAACTTTTGTCAAAAATACTTAACTCTTACGACAACGAATATTCTGACTTTTACCGTTGGAAAGTTTTCTATACTTTTGACGAATTGTCAGCAATTATAAAAGAAAAATCTGGTGATGATTACGGCAAAATCATTGATCTTATTCCGCTGACAAGGGGCGTTTCGGGCAGAATCGTTAGGCTGAAAATCGTTGGCGAAAAAAAGACGAGAATCATCGGTAAAGAATTGGAAATAAGGCGTTTGCTTTCAAAATCACACCTTTATTCGTCGGCGTTTACTGTTGAAAAAAGTGAAAATGGTTTTACGCTCTACGGTGCAGGTTGGGGACATGGCGTAGGTTTGTGTCAAATTGGCGCGGCTGTCATGGCTGAAAACGGTAAAAATTACAAAGAAATTTTAGCGCACTATTATAAAGGTGCATACATCGAAAAACTTTATGATTAATAAGAATAAAACTATTTGTTGGGTGCCTTCGCTGTATTTTGCAGAAGGCTTGCCGTATATGGCGGTCAACGTTTTGAGCGTAATTTTTTATAAAGTTATTGGTCTTAATAACTATGAAATAGCCTTTTACACAAGTAGTTTCTACATTCCGTGGCTGATTAAGCCGCTGTGGTCGCCGCTTACGGAAATGTTCAAAAATTCAAAATTTTGGGTAACGTTTTGTCAGTTTTTGTGCGGAATTTTGTTTGCGGGAGTAGCGTATTTTATTCCTAATGACAATGTCGTAAAATATACTTTGGTGTTTTTTTGGGTAGCGGCTTTTGCTTCGGCAACACACGATATTGCGGCTGACGGCTTGTATATCAAGGCGTTAGACAAAGATACGCAAGCCTTTTGGGTTGGAATCCGAAACACTTTTTATAGACTTTCGATGATTTTTTGTCAAGGTGGTTTGGTGATTTTGGCAGGCGAGTTAGCAGAGAAATATCACGATATAAAGTTTGCTTGGCAAATTATTTTCGCAATTTTTTCGGGTTTGATGATTTTACTTGCTGTTTATCATAAGTTTACGCTGCCGCTTGGAGAAGAAAAACAAGAAGTTTCTAAGGACAAAAATTTTATAAAACCTTTTGTAACGTTTTTCAAAAAAGATGGTATCTTATTGATAATCGGCTTTTTATTGCTTTATAGGTTGAGTGAGGCGCAACTAACGAAAATTGCGCCGCTGTTTCTTTTGGATTCGCTTGAAAACGGAGGTTTGGCGTTGTCAACAAGTGAGTTAGGTTTTATAAACGGCACGGTAGGACTTATTGCGCTGATTTTAGGCGGAATTTTAGGCGGAATTTTTATCGCAAAGCGGGGATTGAATAAGTCGCTGATAATTATGATTTTAGCCTTGAATTTACCGGATTTGTTTTATGCTTACATGGCGTGGATTCAACCTCAGAATTTTTTTGCGGTATCGTCAATGGTTTTCATTGAACAATTTGGTTACGGGTTTGGTTTTACTGCGTACACGGTTTACATGATGCAAATTTCAGCGGGCGAAAATTCAACTTCGCATTACGCAGTTTGTACGGCTTTTATGGCGGCAGGAATGATGTTACCCGGAATGGTCAGCGGATATTTGCAAACACTTTTCGGTTACAAGATGTTTTTCGTTTGGGTGGTTTTGTGCGCAATACCGTCGGTGGTTTTAGCGTTGAAAATAAAAAACAATGACGGAAGAAAAAACTGATATAGAAAAAAAACAGAAGACGAAAAAACGGTTCAACGTCAAGCGGTTGCTGCGGGCGTTGATTGTTATATCGTTGATACTCGGCGTTTTACAATATGTCGGGATTAATTATGCTTTACCCCTCTTAAAAAACACTATCTGCAAAGCCGTCAATAAATCAAGCGGTGGAATTTACACAATGAATTTTGATAAGTTTGAGATAAATTTTCTAACAAAAAGTTTTGAAATGGAAAATTTTTCGCTTGTAGCAGATACCGCCGTTTACTTAAAAAAAATCAACGAAGAAAACTATAACAAAGGTGTTTACAATATTTCCGTCAAAAAATTTATCGTAAAAAACATAAGTTTTTTTGCGATTTTGAGAGATAGACTAAGAATCAATAAGATAGAACTCGAAAGTCCGGAAATACGCCTTGTCGCAAAACCGAAAAAAAGCGAGGGCAAAAAATACGATGCCGTTCATAATGATTTGTTCCCGATAATAGAACCGTTTTTGAATGCGCTGATTATCAATTCTATAAAAATTAATGACGGATATTTTGATTTTAACAGCAGCGTCGAAAACAAGAAAAGCAACATTGAGGTTGCAAAAATCGATTTAACACTCACAAAATTCCGTCTCGATAAGGAAATTCATGAAAAGAGAAATACACTGTTTTTTTCTCAAACACTGGAATTAAATACCGAAAATTACGATATTGTTTTAGGCGACAGTATTCACACTGTAAAAGCCGCAAAACTTTACGTCAACACCAAAGATTCAGTAATCTACGCCGAAAACGCAAAACTCTCTGCTGATGGTAAAAACGCTGAAAAAAATACTATAAACAACAAATTCAATGTCGGACTTAAAAACTTAAAAATCACTGGTTTGGACATCAATAAGGCGTATTTTGAAAAAAATGTCGCCTTAAAAAACGTCATAATTTCTGAGCCGAAAATTGAATTTTTGCAGGCTGGAAAAATGAACAAAAAGACAAAAAAGTTTGAAAAATTTTCAAGCAACTTTTACCCGCTGATTCAAGGCACGCTAAAAACTGTTGCAATAGACACGCTGAAAATAGAAGACGCTAATCTTAAAATTACCAAAGCCGCAACACCTCAAAAACCGACTTACACGGCTCAAAACATCAATATTTTTTTGGAAAAATTTTTGTTGGATTCTTTGGCGTATAAAAATCGGGACAAAATATTGTACTCAGAAAATATCGGTGTCAAAATTGCTGATTATCAAATGCTTTTGCCGGACAATAGACACAAATTTTCCGCTAAAAACATTCTTGCCGCCACAAATGAAAAAAGTGTCAAGGCAGAAAAAATAATTATCCGTCCAACGTACAAAACCGCTGACTCTACATTAAAGGAAATTAACATAAAAATCCCGAAAGTTGAAATTTCGGATATAGACATTATAAAGGCTTATAATACAGGCTATTATCAAGCCTCTGCGGTGAAAATAATTTTGCCGGAAATTAATACAAAAAGTTTTATTGACACTGCCAAAAACAATGCCGCTCCAAAACATAATTTGGTTTCTGCACTCTCTGACGAGTTTTTTAAGTCTCTGAAAATCAATAATGTAATCATTTCAAGAGGTAGCGTTGACGTTACCTCAAAGGCCGCAATCAAGGAAGATAGTCTAAGACTTTCGGGCAAAATGACGCTTAATCTCAGTAATTTTACGATTAATAAAAAAACGCTTTCGGAAGGTTCTATGCCGTTTTTGACCACAAATGTCAACCTGCAACTTCAAGATTTGGTGATGAAAACCCCTAAAAATTTTCATACGTTAAGGTGTCGCGAATTTACTGTTAACACCAAGAAAGACAAAGTGTTGATAGAAAATTTTACTTATACTTACGATCGGGATTCGTCAATCATCGAAACTATGAAAAGGCTTAAAAAGTCATCAACGATTGATATTTCCGTTAGTAAAGCAGAATTTACAAAAATTCAACTTCTCGATATATTTTTTAAGCAGGAAATCCGTTTTGAAAAACTTCTTATTGCGCACCCGCAAATCCACATCAACATATATCCGCAACTAAAAACAAGCAATAACACTACCGCGCACGACACTTTGAAAATAGAGAGAGATTCACTTCAAGATTCTGTTTATCAGTTGTATACGGCGTTTGACAGACTCTTGGCAGACATCTTGCCGCAAAGGTTGAACCTTATAAAAGCCGACACTTTGATTACAGATTCAAGCATTTTGGCGTTTGGTTTTCGCGATACGTTCAACAACAAACTTGCTTCAACGACCTCAAATTTCAAATTTTTTACGGAAGGTTTCTTTTACAGCAAAGACAGCATTTCTGCGGACAAAAAAATTATGCTTGCAAAGGATTACGAATTGGATATCAACAATTTTGAGTTTTTGATGCCCGACCGCGTGCATTTGGTGCGGACGGGAAATATCAACCTTTCAACAAAGAAGAATTTTGTCAAAATAAAAACGCTTTTACTTTCGGAGAGACCAAACAGAAGATTTTTGCCTAAAAACCTCATAAACGTTTATATTCCGGAGCTTTATATTGAAAACGCAGATTTTAAGAATTTCGCAGAAACGGGTATACTTCCGGCAGAGGTTTTAAAGTTTGACAACGCTTCTGTATTGCTTGCTAAAAACATTGATTTTAAGGCTGATACAACTGTTAAAACGGAAAAAAAACGCAGCAATAGTCCTGTCAAAGGTTTTAGAGTTGACAGCGTTTCAACATTTAACTCCGTCTTTGGCTTTTTCCGTGGCGACGAAGATGAAATGTTTAAGACGGAAGTTTTGAAAACGGAGTTTGATTTGACTGTGAAAAATTTCAGTATTGACAGCGCAAATTTTCAAAAAAGCGGTTACATTATGAATTTTGAAAAGCCGTTTATCAATCTTGAAAGTTTCAAATTTGTCTTGAAAGATTCGAGCCGAATCACTACGGAAAAAGCCGTCGAAAAAAACGACAGCCTAAAAGTCGGCGGATTTTTCTGGGGTATGCCCGACAATCCGAAACGTACAAAAGTTACTTGTCCCGATATTCTGCTTACAAATGCAAATTATTTGGATTTGATGTTCAAAAAGAAAATCACAGGAAAATTTATGGACATGAAAAGTCCGAAAGTTGAAATTTTTCCGGGCAACAAAAAAAGCAGTTTGGACGATGTTTTATTCAAGATGTTCAACACTATTGCTTTTGAGGTTGACAGCGTAACTTCAAGCGGTTTTTCTATGGACATCAATCTCAGAGACAATAAGCCAAAAGTGGTGCTTCAAAATATGGATTTGAATATTTCGGAACTCAACACTCTGAAATACAAGGATTACGATATTCCTGGCAAACTCGTTTTGGCGGGCATCGTCGACCACACTTTTTATATGAAGGACAGTGTTTTCAAGTTGAATTTTCCTCGTGCGGTGCTTAATCCTAATACTCACACGGTTTGGATTAAAAACATGGATTTTCGTCCTTACACCAACCGTTACGATTTTTGCAAGGCGTTTGATATTTCGCGGTCAGCAACCTTTATCACTTGCGAAAATGCCGTTGCAAAAAATTTTGACTGGAAAACAGCAATCGAAAAGAAAACTCTTAACATGGATTCGCTTTATTTGGACAAAGTATCTTTTCTTGCATACGGCGACAATGCAAAACCTAACGGCACAGAAATTCAGCCGACTTTGTTGCAATGGTTGGACAGGATACCGTTTTTCCTAAACGTTAAAACCGCAAAAATCACCGACACGTATCTTGCAATAGAACAGTCAAATCCGGCCGCTTCTGTACCGGGAATACTGACAATCAACGATATAAATGGTTATATTTACAACCTTTCAAACGATGAAAGTCAAATAAAATATACCGACACGATGACTTTTATGATGAAAGGTCTGCTGATGAATAAGTCAGCCGTTTCGGGTTCTTTTAAATATCCGAGAAGTTCTATGACAGAGGAGTTTGACTGCAAAATAAAAGTTGATTCGGTGTATTTGCCGGAGTTGAATCCGTTTTTGGAAAATTCGCTTTTCGCAAAAATCAACGACGGAACACTTTATTCTGCTAATATTATGTTTCATTCCGACAACACGTCTTCAAAAGGCATTTCGTCGTTTGAATATCGGGATTTGAAAGTTGCATTGAACAAAGCCGACAGCGTTCAGGAGAAAAAACGTAAACTTCTTTCGCTGCTTGTTAATATGTTTGTTAAAAAGAAAAATACGAAAAAAATCGGTTACATTTATGCCGAACCCGATTCAACGCGCAGTTTTACTTCGTATTGGGTAAAGTCCATTTTATCGGGTATAAAGGCGACTATGGGTTTTGAGTCAAAAGAACAAAAAGACGAGAGAAAACTTGCGGAAAAAGTTAAGGACGCATTTGCAAGAAGTAAACAGAGAAAAAAATTAAAAGAGGCGGAGAAGGAATAAAAAGATTTGCAAAGTAAACCGAAAATCACTAATTTTGCGCGAAAATTTCTTATAAAAAAATTAAAAACAAAATTGTTATGAAAAAATTTTTTTTGTTGTTTCTGATGATTTCGGTTGCACTTTTTGCTTGCAAAAAAGAAACGCAACTCGAAGAAGACCTTGACGATATAAAATCTTTTCTCAAAGCCCGTAACATCAATGCCGAAAAATCCGACAACATCTATTACGAAGTAGTTTCGGAGGGTAGGGGCGAGCAATGCGAAGCCGGCGACACGGTGGCTTTTAAGTATAAGTTATATATTCTTAACAAGCCTGATTCTTTGATTTCGTCTTCAACGGAAAAAGCACTGACTTATTTATTACCGTCAATAATTCCTAACGTTACAGAAACTTCCGATGTTTATACGGCAGGCTTTCAGATAGGAATTACAAAAATGAAAGAAGGCGGAATTTCAAGGTTTTACGTTCCTTCGTCTTACGGTTTTGGTAATACAAAAGTCGGTGGCGAAGAATACGCAAACCTTATTTACGAGGTAGAACTTTGCGAAATTAAACATTATGACACAAGACATTGACGTAGTTTTTGCGCCAGATTTGTACCGTTATCACCAAAAACATTTCAACATAGTTTTGATTGATGTTTTGCGTTTTACGTCTTCAATGACAACGGCACTTGCAAACGGTGCACTCTTTGTGGAGACTTTTGCCGACGAAGAAACCCCGTTAAGGCTCAAAAAAGACCAAAACTATCTTATTTGCGGTGAATACAAAGGCGTTCAACTTGACGGTTACGATTTTAATAATTCGCCCGTTGATATGACACGAGAAAACGTTGGGGGCAGAAAGTTGGCTTTTTGTACCACTAACGGCACTTATACGCGCTCTGTCATTTATGATTATGACAAGATTTTGGCGGGTTCGTTCTTAAACTTTTCGGCGTTAATAGACAGACTAAAAACTGACAACAAACCCGTAACGCTCGTTTGCAGCGGCAGTGCGAGAAAACCTGCTGTTGAAGACGTGATTTTTGCGGGCAAGGTTGCGGATTGTTTAACAGAAAATTCTGCTTTTGGTTTCAGCGAAGATTCCTCAGGTATGGCAATCAACCTTTACAAAATGTCAAAAAATCGGATAAAGGATTTTGTTTTGGAAACCGCACCTTCAAAAGCCTTAAAAGTAAAACAAAATCCGAAATATGCGGCTGATTTTGATTTTGTATTTCAGGACGATATTTTTGATATTGTTCCGGAAGAAACCTCAGCCTTTAAATTTGAAGCAAGAAAATGAGCAAAAAAGTAGTTATAGGACTTTCAGGCGGCGTTGACAGCGGCGTTGCGGCGTATCTCTTAAAACAGCAGGGTTACGATGTCCACGCTTTGTTTATGATTAATTGGAAAAATTCGTCGGTTACGCTTTCGGGCGATTGTACTTGGGAAGAAGATCAAATGGTTGCTAAAATGGTGGCAAAGCAGTTGGACATTCCGCTTCATGTGGTTGACTCTTCCGAGCGTTACCTTTCGCATGTTGTTGATTATATGTTTGACGAATATGCAAAAGGACGCACGCCTAATCCCGATGTTTTGTGCAATAGGGAAATCAAGTTTGAGATTTTCAATCAATACGCCAAAGAACTCGGTGCTGATTATGTGGCAACGGGACATTATTGTCGCCGCGACACAGTTATCGGCGAAGACGGCAAAGAATATTCAAGGCTTCTTGCCGGCGACGACCCTAATAAAGACCAAAGTTATTTTCTTTGTCAGATGAGTCAGGAGCAGTTGAAAAATGTGCTGTTTCCCGTTGGTGAAATTATCAAACCAGAGGTAAGAAGAATTGCCGCCGAACAAAACCTCGCATGCGCAAAACGCAAAGACTCGCAAGGAATTTGTTTTGTCGGCAAAGTAGACCTTCCTGTTTTTCTTCAACAAAAACTCAAAGCCAAAGAAGGCAACATTGTAGAAATGACACCTGACGCTTTTGTTTACCGTTTAAGACACGATGACCCTGAGGATTATCGAGCATTGTCAAAACCGTATGTTTATACCGAAGACGACGGTTTTATAATCGGCAAACACATTGGGGCGCAATATTACACTATTGGTCAGAGAAAAGGTCTTAATATTGGCGGACACAAAGAGCCGATTTACGTTTTGGCAACCGACATAGAAAACAACATAATCTATATCGGCATGGGCGACAATCACCCCGGACTTTTCCGTAAAGCGTTGTTTATCAGAAAAGACGAGATACATCTTGTCCGCCCCGACAAAGCGTTGAAACTTGGGGAAAGACGGCGTTACAAGGTTCGTATCCGTTATCGTCAGCCTTTGCAAAACGCTTTCCTCATTATGGAAGAAGAAGGTCTTTATATTCTTTTTGACGAGGCGCAAAAGAGCGTTACTCCTGGACAGTTTGCCGCATGGTACGAAGGGGCGGAACTTGTGGGCTCGGGACCGATTTTTAATTAATAATTGCAAAAAAATACTAAAAAAACTTGATTATTCACAATTAAGTAATATCTTTGCGCATTATAAAACTTTTTACTAAACTATTATGACGAAGCAATATTATAACACCATAGCATTAAGTATTTTGCTAATTGGTTTAACTTTAACGAGTTGCGGAGGTTCTGGCAACACCGCTCAAAACGGTACACAAAACAATAACACTGAGGAAGAAATCACTGTAAACGTTGATTTTGAGGCTTATGGGCTTACAAAAGATTTTTTGGCAAAATATGACACTTTGAAAATTGCCGACTTCGGAGATTTGATTCAGAGTTTTCCTTCTCCGGTAGAAGTATCGGCAATCATCAAGGACTCAAAAGTCAAATATGACCACAACTATCTGTTTAACACGCAGATAAGTCAAAATTTTGAGACCACTTACAAAAAATCATTAGGTTTGGGAGTCTATTGCGCCGACTTAGGTTACCTTAACGTTTACGACCAAACAGGCGACGTTTTGGAATACTTGGTAACAATTCGTAAACTTACCGACGACCTCAAACTCGGTCAGTTTTTTGATTTTGCCGCTTTGAAACGTATCGCAACCAACAACAACAATTTGGATTCGCTTCTGATTCTCAGTACTATGAGTTATTACAAAATGGATGCCTATTTGCGTAATAACGACCGTGCAAACGTTAGTGCGCTTATGGTTACGGGTGTTTGGACAGAATCACTTTATCTTGCCTCAAAAGTATATCTCGAAAAAGAAAACAAGCGTATGAGAGACCACATCGCAAGTCAAAAATATATTCTTGACGAGTTGATGGCAATTTTGATTCACTATATGGGCAATAATTTGAATTATGTAAAACTTGTTTCGGCTTTCAAAGAGTTGGCAAAGGCTTACGAGCCGGTAGTAATTGAGGTTATCGAGGGCGAGGACAAAACGGAAGAAATTGACGGACACTCTGTTACCACGCAAGGCTCTAATACTATCATAAACGTTTCTAATGAGCAGATGATTCAGATTTGCAAGGCTGTTGAAACTTTGAGAAAGAAAATTGCGGAGGCATTGTAAAAAAGACATGAAAAAAATTCTCTTTCTTCCGGTGTTTTTGCTGAGTGTTTGCAGCGCATTTGCACAAACGGAAGTCAAGCCTCAAAGTCAGGCGGTTTTTACAGAAGGTCGTGTTATTAACAAGGCTGATTGTGTTTCGTTTTGCTACCCGGGAACAAAGTTTTCGCTGAAATTTTCCGGCACCTCAGCCGAGGTAAAACTCAAAGCAAATGCCGGATATTACGTTTACAGCGTTGACGGCAGCGGTTACAAAAAGTTTTCGACTTATACTGCTGATTCTTCGGCGAAGGTTTTTACTTACAAATTAGCCGAAAATTTAAGCAGCGGCGAACATACCGTAAGTGTAATGCTTGTTTCGGAAGGTTTGTTTTGCAAGCCTGAATTTTATGGTTTTGTGCTTAGTAGCGGAGCAAAAGTCTTAAAATATGACACCAAAAAACGTGTTAAAATAGAATTTATCGGCAATTCCATAACTTGTGGTTACGGCAACGAAGCAAAAGGCAGGGACGACAAATTCAGCGATTCTACTTCAAACTTTGCAAAATCTTTTGCCGGCGTTACGATTCAAAACCTCAACGCCGTGTCAATGGTTGTAGCGCGTTCGGGCATAGGTATTTACAAGAATTACGGCGACAAAAAAAGCGGTTCAGAATATCCGATGCCGAGGGTTTACGAAAATGCTCTTATCAACGATACGGTAACAAAATGGGATTTTTCCAAATGGAAACCCGACGTTGTGGTTTTGGGTTTGGGAACAAATGATTTGAGCGAAAATAATTACGATTACGAAAAATTTGCTTTGGCGTACATCGCATTTGTCAAAAACATAAGGAAACATTATCCAAGTGCAAAAATCGTGCTTTTAAACTCGCCGATGCTGCATTATCAGCAGAGTCAGGATTTGCTTAACGTGATTACAAATTCCAAATCGGCAATGAACGTTTTGCAGGATACAAAAATTTACCGCTTTGATTTTCAGGAGTTGTCTGACGACCCGGCGGATTACGGTGCAGACTGGCACCCGTCAGCCAAAAAAGCCAGCGAAATGGCAAGGTATCTGAGTTACTTCATCAAAACGGACGTTCTTAAAAAGAAAGAAAAAGAGAAAAAATAAAAAAAAGCGGGTGAAAAAAATTTCACCCGCTTTTTTTTATCTGTGATGCGAACCGCCTGAGTTGGACGGAGACGAATGGTATGAACCGCTGTTTCCGCTTCTGCTGTTGCTTTGTCCGCCGCCTTGTTTGCTGGTGTTGTTGCCGCCGTTACGGGTATTGTTTCCGCTGTTGCTGCCACGGCTGCTGTTGTTGCCATGACTGTCGCGGCTGTTATAACTGTTTCGGTTGCCGTTGTTATTGTTATG
>JAEEGL014848730.1_pt1 | contig 14049 bp, 12 predicted proteins | sample 9134231 | NCBI WGS metagenome assembly JAEEGL01 (sample SAMN16246548, study PRJNA631951) | gut metagenome | biome: gut microbiome; feature: rumen; material: fiber-attached | host: Bos | place: Iran: Karaj | collected 2018-10
AGACTCACTTCATACTTGTATTCAAGACCAAGACTGTCGAGAACTTTAGCAACTTCAACTTCTAACTGAGATCTCATGACAAAGTCTTTATAGTACTCGGGATAATCATTAGGAACATCACAGTCATTGTTTCTGAATTCAGACCACAATGAAGAATCATATCTGTTGTTCTGTCTTCTGATGATCTTATAGTCAGACGCTATCTTAGGAAGAGAGCCTTTATGATCCTCTCTCCAGTTGATAAGCAGTTTATTAAGCTGATCCTTCAAAGCTTCCCGCCTTAATGCAGCATCATAATACTTTCCCCATTGAGGAGATGCCTGATTGATCCTTCGCCTGACAGTCTTGCCGGTATCAGAATCCTGCATATAGACAGTGATGGCATTATCGTGTCCGCGGCCTCCGAATCTTATCTTCGGAAGATCTGCCAATTGCTGACTTAAATAAATGTATCTGCCTGCATAAAACTCAATTGATATCGATCCGTTATCCATACTTAAACTCTACAGCCGGAACGAAGAAAAATGCAATAGAATTACGTCCCGTTTTTAAGGGCGATTATTCGTACATAAAGAAACAGGATCTCTTAGTTTTCACCGGTTAAAAACACTTGTCAATTTGTTCCGGGCTGAAAAGTTTACATTTGATTTTGCCTATTATGACTATTCTTCGCCTCTTATCAGTGAGCGGACGAATATTCCTGAATCTGAGAGCATCTCATCAGGCCAGTGGCCTGCGAGCTTTTGCTCGATGGTGAAGTTGTCGGAATAAAGTCTTAAGACATTCGAACTTTCAGTGTGCCTGCTGCCTATAGACCAGTTGCACCATGAGATATTGTTGCTGTTTAGAAAGTCGATCCACTCTTGTGACTCCTCATAGAACACTCCACTGTCCCCTGTATCGAGCGAGACGGCCCATTGTGTGCAGAACAAAGGCAGACCATTATCGATTGCCGTCTGGACCCTGGAACGCAATTCTGAGCCGTGTGAGCCCGCATAGAAGTGAAGTGCATACATGATGTTATCTCCCTCAAGCGGATCTTCGGATACTATATCCACATCATGATCTCGTTCGGGTGTTCCGACGATGATGATATTGTCAGGATCATTCTCTCTTATGACAGGGATGACTCTCTCTGCATACGGCTTAACAACATGCTCCCAGTCGACTTCCATATCGGGATCGTTATATGAAGCGCCGTGAGGCTCATTACAAATCTCATATATGACATTCGGATACTCGCCGTAGCGTTCAGATATCCTGTCGAAGAAATCGATCGCTTCCGCTTCATATTCGGTGGGATCTCCATCGAAGTAGTTATACCAGCCGATGATTACATACACGCCATGTTCGATAAGAGTATCCGCATATTCGCACACTTCCTCATAGTAGTATTCAGGGAAGTGAATATATCCGTTATCAAGACTTCTTACAGTGACCGGAAGTCTTATTACCGTGCAGCCCCAATCCTCGATTAAAGTGTCGCACACTTCATCAGAGAAAAACTCATAACAGGAGTTGATATCGCAGCAGCTCATACCGCGAAGCTGGATGGGAGAACCTTCTTCATTAACAAGCGAAGAACCATCAACACGAAGCTGACCGTTCACTTCAACCGGCGGTATAGATTCAGAAGAAGTATCGGAAGGAAACAAGGAAGAACATGCGCTCATAACAAGCGATGCACATAATGCCAAAGAAGCAAAACTCTCACGCTTCATTTAAGCCCTCCCCTTCCTTTCTGATGAGTGAATTATAACATCAAAAAACAGCCGCACCTTGTTGGTACGGCCGTCAAATTATTCTATCGATCAGAATCGATTATCCTAATCTCTCGTTAAGGATAGTCTGAACTCTATCCTCGATTACAGGGATAACCTGATCCAAAGTCTTCTGACCTTCGAAGTAAGCAGGCATCTCCTCACGGATGATAGCGTTGATAGCACCATCGTTGGAATACCAGCCGGAGAGGTTACCGATTACTTCCTCAAGCTCAGCAAGATTATCTGTGCTCATAGGATCTGTGCTGTAACCATACATTCTAAGAAGGTCCTCATCGTAGAATCTCAAGAGCTGGTCAAGCTCAGCCTGACGCTGCTCGATGTACATATTACCAACGCTCTGGAAAGCTACGCTGTTAACCGGAATACCTGTTCTCATACCGAAGTATTCCTGAACCTCTTGGCCTAAGAGAAGTGAGATGAACTCAAAGCATCCTTCCTGGGCATTAGAGCTTGCAGAAATTGCAATGGAGTCTGTACCGTAGATGATAGGTCCTCTTCCGTCGTAAGAAGGAATACCGAGGAGTACATAATCCTGGGAGCTTACTGCGTCATAGTAAGAAACTACATCGCTGATATATACCATGGAAGCTGCTGTGTCATTACCGCTGCCGGAACCATAGTAGTAATCATCTTCATCGTCTACGGAGAGCTCCTCAGTTACGTTCTCGGATACATACTCAGCAAGAGCGCGGAATGCCTCAGAGTCGTAGTTAACCTGGTCGCCTTCGATAACAAGATCCTGCATGCAGTTCAAAGCCTGAATGAAGAGTGAGATCTTACCGCCGGAGATAGGGTTAGTACCATTGCAAGGCCCCTCAACAAGAGCTGAATACTGCTCGAATGTGAAACCAACCTGACCGGGCTCAACGTTATCAGCAGATGTAGCGATACCTGTGATAGCGAATGACAACGGAAGCTGATAGAGAGCCTCATCTGTCTTTGCTGCATCGAAGATGTTTGTGTAGTAAGATTCAGGACCGAAGTTCTCAGCTACATAGCTTGAAAGATCTACGAGATAATCATCGTCATTAAGCATTCCGAATGTAGCACCGTTAACGATAAGGTCAGGGCCGCTTCCGGACATAAGATCATTTGTAAGTCTTGTACCAAGGTCGGATGAAGCCTGATCCATGGCAAGCTCAGGGTCATCATTGCTATTGGAGTTCTCATCTACTTCGTTCTCGAGTCTGTAGGAATCATCAAATCTGATGAAGTAATCCTCATTGGACTCATTGAAGAGACATACAGCACCGCAGATGGCAGGATTGTACTCATCGATTACAGCCAATGAAAGGATAGTCTTACCTGCATTGGGGTTTGTATCAGCCTTAGTGAAGATATAGATCATTGTTGTACCTTCACCATAGCTGTCAGTAGGAGGTGTAACAGTACCTGTGAATACAGCTTCTGTCTCTGTAACGCTGATAGGCTCAAATTCAGCAATGTCACTTACATTAACATTGGAATAAGCATACTGGAAAGCAGGCTCGATTGTCTGAGCATCGTAGTTAATGAGGTTAAGACCCAAGTTATCCATTGAAACAGCGCCGAAGCCGTCTACCTGATATACGTTTCCTATGTCACATGTGAACCAGGACATGTTGTCTGAAACATCCTGAATATCCATTGTGTTAAGGTCAAGAACAAAGTAGAGAGTATCAGCATTGTGGTAACCGCACAAAAGCACCTTGTTCTCACCGATTTCTACAACACTGGAGATATCGTAGATAGGTGTTGTAGGGAAGATCTCTCTCAAGTCGAACTCTGTTACGTTATCGTCAGCATCGATAACCTCGATAACGTAAGAAGTGTCATCACCGCCATACATCCAGAACTTTCTGATCGTATAATCGCCGATAACAAAAGAAGCCTCTTCGCTTCCGTCATCATCAAGAAGACGCTCAACGAACTCATAGTCTTCTACTGCCTCTGCCTCACCGAAAGTGAGTGTATCGAGATTAAGTGTTGTACGGTACAAGCTCTGTGTACCGTCATTAATGTCGTAAGACTGAAGATCGAGACGGAGCTCATTACCGACTCTTGTTACCTCGCCTACTTCGACAAAATCACCGAGGCCTTCCTGAGCAATGTAATCTGAAATGGAAATAGTAGATACAAGATTACCCTCAAGATCATACAAGTCGAGATCCTCAACTACATAATCCATGTAGTTATCATGCTCGTAATCGAAATCTGAAGGAAGTAACTTGATTCCCTCCATCATGAATACATAGTACTCATCAAGAGTCGTGATGTATGAGTTACCTACATACTCGAACTCGGTTCTGTCTACACCGGGATCGATCTCAATCTTAGTAAGATCGTACCACGGATCATCTGCAGAAATCTTATCTGCAGAACCTGAAGTCTTGTAGCATGAAGTTACTACAGACATCATCATGGCAGCAGTCATTCCGGCAGCTACCAGTTTCAAAGATTTTTTCATAAGAAAATTCTCCCCTTACTTTACTCTTAATTTTGCCGTACCCATTATAACAACGGGGTTAACGAATGAAGTTTAAGAAATGTTAAAGCGGAGAATTGCCACAAAATTAAAAATCATCACAACTGACGTTTTACTGTGGTCTGATATTCATCACCATTTTTGTAGTATGGACATTCCTTGGTAGGCCTGTGAGAGAGCCTTATGACTTCATCCTCGTCAAGATCGAGGTCGCATAAGGCCTCACCTGTCATCTCATCTATATATGCGTACTGACAAGTCTCACAATTAGCCATAACAAGTTCCTTACTCTACAACAGTTCCTTCAATTGTGTATGTGCCGGGGATGTGATTGTCTACGTTTGAAACTCTGACAATAACTTCATCTCCCTTGTGTACACCTGATGCATTTGTCTCATTAGGGCACACCATAATCTGCGACGGTGCAGAGCTTACGTGAGAGTAGATCATACCCGTTCCATTAAGCAAAGCTGCGTAGTCCATAGTAGCTGTAACTGCAACTGTCTTACCGACGATGTTCTCGCCGTTCTGATAAGCTTCAATAGCTGCAATGGGACTCTCGTAATTTGCCTTAGGCTTACCGCATCCTGTAAATGCGAATGCAAATGAAGCAACCAAAACAACCGTCAGCAATACTGACAACACTTTTCTCATAAAAATATCCTCCCTTATGCCAATTAATTTGACGGGATGATTATATACCTTAAGTAGTGTTGCCGTCTATCGTATGGAAGTGTTTTAATATTCATGCTGTTTCATATTCTCTCCCCTACTTGTTGTAGATATTGATGCTGTCTTTTCTTAAGTTTCCGATGAGTGTAAGCCCGTAAGACTTAGCGAATTCGACGCTCTCTGTCGAGGGCTGCTGACGTGATATAAGAACCGGGATATTCGCTCTAATTACTTTCCTCACCATGTCTATCGGCATGCGGCCCGTGGTAAAGAGCGAGGTACTCATGGGGTCGATGTTATTCATGTAGATATACCCCACCGCTTTATCGACTGCATTATGCCTACCGATGTCCTCCGCTTCGAAGATTATCTTCCCTTCTTTAAGCACGAAACACGAGTGTGAAGAATGCGTTGTTTTATGTATCGGCGTGTCCTCGGAAAGTCTGTCGTTAACTTCTGCGGCGAGCTCCTTAATGGAAGATAAAGATACGCTGTGTTCCGGGATGCTTTCCAGAATCTCATCATCAGAAGAGAGTTTATCCATAGCCTCCGGATCCACTGAAACCATCGCTTTGTTTTCCTGCTCAAGAATGTGAATGGAATCGATGCTTACGGGCTTGATTCCCATCTCGGTAAGAAGCCTTCCCGTGATAAGCTCGGGAAGAAGCGCAGGCGTGCACACTACCTTACTTCCGAGGCGGTCGTTGATGTAGATATAAAGTAGGTATTCGCTAATAAGTACGATGTCTTCTGAAGACACGCTAAGATCGTCGAGTCTTATACTTTCTGACTTTACTTTCGCGGTCTCAATTAGTTTTCCCTTATGCGTTACTACATCCATGCTTATAGTATAACAATCTCAATCCCTTCTTTGGGAGTGCGGCTATGGCACCAAGAGAGATATCATCGTTCCTATGGTATTCAGAAGTATATGTGCGCCGATCGGAACCCAAAGATTCTTTGTCTTATCGTAAAGGAATGCGAAGATCAATCCTCCCAGTATATATCCCGGCATGTTGATAAGCTGGTACCAGTCTTCTCCCCATATTCCGGCAAGAGCAACGTGCTGGATGCCGAACATAAAAGACGTTAATGCATATGCAAGAATTCTGTTCTTCTCATAAAGAAGTCCGAACCCTGTGTATCTGTACAAAAGTTCCTCGAGTATAGGTCCGTGAACACAGATCATATACGACATAAACACCGGAGATGCCGCGATCATCTCCCTAAGATTATTCTCGTTGGCATCATCAATTGTGATTCCCATGCTTGACGTGATAATCTGCTTGGCAATCTCCCATAAAACTGCCTGGAATACAAACAGCAGTACAAGTCCGAGCGGAATAAACAACAGGCTTTTCTTGTTGCACTTAAACTTCTTAAGCTCCCTTATAAGATCCGGAAGCATGATGAGCGGAACCGCGAAAGTTGATAAGCTGTATATCGTGCTTACTATCGGGTTACCGATTGGCTCCCAAATATAGCTAAAGTAGAACAACAAAACTACTACGCAGAAAACCTTCTTCCATTTGGCTGATGTGTTAAGGCGTTGCTCGTTCATTTAATTACCTCATTCTGATCGTTTGTGACCATACTAAAGGTTTGAATTTATAACAGACATAATACCGCCTTAAATCCGTCTTAAATCTTACTTAGCAGGAATATCGATCAGGAACCTGCAGCCGGGCTCTCCGTCGCTTATATAGGCAATCTCGCCCTCATGAAGCTCCACGATTCTCTTAACAATCGCAAGACCCAATCCGCTGCCGCCTTCCCTGTTATCTGCACGGTAGAAAGGAGTAAATATCTTGTCCGCATATTCATCGGGAATACCAACGCCGTTATCGCTTACAGCTATCTTCACTTTGCCGTTCTCTTTACTAACTTTAAGCGTGATCTTAGTACCCGGCTCGTTGTACTTCATGGAATTCTCAAGAAGGTTATCGAAGACTCTTCTAAGAAGTTCCTTGTTCATGCTGATAACGATCTCTTCCTCAGGAACACCAAGCTCATAAGCAAATCCCTTATCTTCGAACCTCGGCACATACTCCGCCATTATCTGCCTTATAAACTCACATATATCCTTAGGCTCGCGGGAAGGCTCGTATCCGTCGCTTCCGAGCTTCGAGTACATGAACAAAGACTGCAGGATACTGTTAGCTCTTACGGAATTACTGTGGATCAACTGAAGGTACTCTTCACGTGTCTTCTCATCCTTCACACCACGAAGAAGCATCTCGCTATAACCCTGAACACTTGCAAGCGGCGTCTTAAGATCATGCGAGAGCTCGGATACAAGAAGCATTCGCTTCTCCTCTTCCTTCTTCTTCAACTCGTCCTTAGACTTAAGCTCACGTGCAAGACGATTAACAGCTTTACCAAGGTCATCAAGCTCCGCTGTGCCGCACGGTTCAAGGTTAATCTCATAGTCGCCGCGCTCGATGCTTTTCGCGCCGTCAGAGACCTTCTCCACGGACTCGGTAACGGTCCTTGCCGCACGCCTGGAGTAAAGCACAACAAAGAGAAGAAGTGCCACGAAGTACACGGAAAATATCGCAGCGAAAAGTACCAGCGTCGAATTAAAACCCTGCGCTTCACGGTTAAAGTACAACACCCAAGCAAACGTTACTGCACGGGGCTTACGAAACACAAGCCAGTACCCGTCATCGCCATCGCTATAAGCCACCTCATAAACGTAGCGTGACACCTCGCCGGTACTTCTGAGAAACACCGTCCACTCTTCTGCACTAAGATCCCCCTGCTCGAAAAGCTCATCCCCGCCAAGCTGTGTAACATGAAGCTCCCCATCAACAATGGTGGCACTCCAGCCGTCTTCTACTGCGTCGGAAACATCTACATCAGAGGCGTGTTCCGCAAGGAAGCTTTCTGCGTTCAAGTCGTACATGTCATTGCGCGCTGTAGTCAGACCTTGAACAACAGCGATGATGAGCAACGGAAGAAACGCGAGCACTAAAGTCGCGACGATCGTCCTTACGAGAATTCGTCGAAGGTAATTACGAGTTGTACGGATCTTGCGGCTCATGTTATCAGGTGAATCTGTAACCGATTCTGATCAAAGTCTCAATGTGCTTCTCATTATCGTCTTCGATCTTAGAACGCAAGTGAGAAATATGCACCATGACCGTGTTATCGTCGTAGAGATAATCGTCCTGCCAGACGGCCTGATATATCTGCTTCTTGGTAACGACCTTGCCGCGGTTCTCAGAGAAGAACTTGAGGATATAATATTCCTTGGCATTGAGGTTAAGAACCTCATCATTCTTCATGATGACACCGTTATGAAAGTCCATCGTAAGTCCCGAAGAAACGATCACTTCTTTCTTCGGACTTTCAGTCCTGATGTGCCTTCTTTGAACTTCAATTCGAGCGAGCAATTCATTGATGCTCCAAGGCTTCACGAGGTAGTCGTCAGCACCGAGCCTTAGGCCGCTAACCTTATCCATCTCATCGCCTCTGGCAGTAAGAAAGATAACCGGCATCCCGGAAGTTTCTCTTATCTTGGAAAGAACAGACAAGCCGTCCAGAACAGGCATCATTACATCAAGGATAGCCATGTCGGGATTAACGGTGTGGAACAGATCAAGAGCTTCCTTGCCGTCTTTAGCCTGGACGACATCATAGCCTGCTCCCGTAAGTTGATCGTACAGGAGTTTTCTTAAGTCTTTCTCGTCTTCGGCTATAAGTATCTTCACATGTCACCTGTTACGCTTCTGAATGATATAGACACTGAAAGTATACACCATCACTTCTTCTTAAGTACCGCGATAGCAGCGTAGTGCTTAACCTCAAACTTATCCGGAACAGCTTCGAGAAGCTTCCTGTGCTCTTCATCCCACTTTACAAGTTCCTCGGGAGACAACGATGCGCCTACACCCCTGCAGGCAAACATTCTGCCGTGCCAGGACTCCTTGGTAAAAGGTACCATGAGATCGTATTCCTCGTGATCTATAAGATCGAAGTAATCAAACATCACATCGGGTATATGAATGGGGTGCTTTGTCTCCCCTCCGCCCGACCAGTCAGGACTGTACTTACGAACAAGATCTTCGCTCTTGCCTGCGATCTCATCCTCATATGGAAGCCATGCCATAAAAAGGATCACGAGTTTACCGTCTTTCTTAAGGATGCGGTGAAATTCAGGTGCAACCTTATCGTGATCAAAATACCAGAAGCACTGACATGCCGTTAACGCATCAAACGACTCGGAAGGAAAGTCGATCTTCTCGGCAGAAACAGCCTTGAAGTCGATATCCATTCCGGCGTCCCCGGCAAGAAGCTTCGCCTGCTCTATCTGCTCGGGTGATATGTCAGTTCCTACCCACTTTGCTCCAAACTTATACATGTTACGGGGCAAAACTCCCGTGCCTGTACCAAGGTCAAGAACCGTCTGTCCCTTAACGCAGAGACCTCTGTCAGCTACCCTCTGATAGAATTCCTCAGGGTATATATCCCTGTACTTGGCATATGCTTCTGATGTCTTTCCCCAGTCAAAAGCTTTACCGGAATCAATTCTGCTATCCTTTATGTCCAACTTTCTATATCTCCTTCTGCTAATTTATTCGCAGCTGCTTACTCTTAAATGTCACACTTGCGACATCAACTTGAACGGATTATAATGCTGCTCAAAAAAGAGTTCAATCGTTTTTGCGTATATGTCTCACATTCGCAGAAATGTGCCATATAAGGAGCTTCTTATGCGTGATACATCAAAGAGACTTCAGAAGACAAAAGACGAGATCGCCAATGCACTTTGTTCGCTCCTTGCTACAGAGCAATACGACGTCATAACGATCCAGGAGATAGCGGATTCATGCAGCGTTACAAGAAGAACTTTATACCGTCATTTCAAGACAAAAGATGATATCCTCCACCACTGCTTCAAGGGATGTGCCACACAGTTCTCGGATTACATCGCCGCTCATAAGCCCAAGGATTTCTACGAATTTTGTATCGTTTATTTCTCGTTTTGGAGCGAGAACATGAATATGCTCACAATACTTAACAAGTCCGGTATCATGTACAGATTCGCAACCGAATTCGAGTCTTTAATCATAATGATGTCTTCGCAGATCGGACATAATTCTTCCGAGAAGAACGCACAGCTTCAAAACATGGAAGAATACAAGTTTCACTTCGCATACAGAACCGCAGGGTTCTGGCATGTAACCGAAGTGTGGAGCCGAGAGAATCCAAGACGCACTCCGGAACAAATGGCAAAGATTATGATGGAGATAACCTCTTACACAGCGAGTATTTTGTAGTAAAATGTAAATATTATTTTATTAGGTGAGCGTTGGTGCGTTTATGGATTACAAAGACTTTGTATCTAGATTTAATCGAGTTGCTTGTGTCTTGGCCGTGAACCTCAAGGAGACGGAAAGCAGCCGCAGGTATATTATCGTGGACGCCAATGACGCCTATAAACTCACTGTTGTTAAAAATATCGAAGACTTTGTTACCAACGTACATTACGCAAGGTATATTCCGCAGGCTGCGAACTTCGAAGCCTTGTGTGATGACTGCGTAATGTCCAACAAGCCTATCCACACATACTTTGATATCGAGTTGTATAACGCCTGGATGGAAGTCTTCCTCATGCCCCTGGAATCTGATGATCCGGATAAGGGTATGGTTCTTTTCTCTTATGAGATGAATCCGAAGGCTGATATCAACAAGCTCACCGACATCTCTTCCGAGGCAGCAACTAACGTTATTAAGACATGTCTCATGCTTCGTGAGACTGATGATTTCCAAGAGACGATGAATGCGGTTATCGCAGATATACGTAATCAGTGTGGTGCCAAGAGATGCAGCATTCTGCTCACTGACTACGAGAAGAAACAATACGAGCTTTTGTGCGAAGATTATGGTGATGATCCTACGCAGGTACCTTTGTCAGAATTCATGAACGAAGAATTCTACAAAGTAATCGAGACATGGCCCAGACTGATCCACAAGAGTAACTGTTTCATAATAGTAAACGAAAGCGATATGGCAGAAGCACACAAGATCGCACCTGAGTGGATTGATTCACTTCGCGCTGATGACATTAAGACCCTCTTAATCTATCCGTTGAGATCTGATAACAAGACTATCGGTTACATCTGGGCAGGTAACTTCGATCCGTCCAAGACACTCATGATCAAAGAGACTTTGGGACTTACCGCTTTCATATTATCCGCCGAGATCGCTAACGAGATGAACGTTCGTAAAATGAAGATTATGAGTTCCACGGATCTTCTTACAGGTGTGTACAACCGTAATGCGATGAACAACAGAATCAGCGATGACATTAGCGGAAACGTAGTAATCCAAAAACCGTTTGGTGTCTGCTTCGTTGATGTAAACGGTCTTAAGACAATTAACGATACAGAAGGTCATCTTGCAGGAGATAATCTCCTTAAGGATGCAGCAGCTACGCTTAACGAATTAAGTAACGACAGAACCGAGATCTATCGTGTAGGCGGTGACGAATTCCTCGTTATAGCGACCGATATAACGCGCGACGAATTTGATAAGTTCACGGCATCTCTTAATGAACGTGCTGAGCGTCCCGGCAGGGCCCACTTTGCAGTGGGCGCGTGTCACAGCGATGAAGCTGGAAACATTATCAAAGCTATGCAGACCGCAGACGGCAGAATGTACGACGTCAAAGCGGAATACTACTCAAGACACCCGGAATACAAGTGGAGAGGTAAAAAAGAATAATCAAACAATACTAAAGCCCGTAAACGAAATGCTTACGGGCTTTTCTTATGATGCTTTGTTCTGTGTAATTACTGTCTTGTGAATGGCAAAATTGCATCAGCCCGGTTAGCATCTCCCAATATCAACATATCTCCATCGATAGTAATGTTGAACGTATCGGTTCCGGTTCTGTAAGTAAGGGTTAATACATTACCTTCTATGGTATACGAACCTGTCTGTCTGTCGAGTTCCTGGTCAGGAGCTTCGATTACCCAAGTCTCCACCGTACCGTCATCCATAATCTGCATGTATACCGATGTGTCTTCATCAGCCATCAACCATAAACCGACAAGATCGGCAGCAGTGTATACCGAATCTTCAGTTGACTCAACCCTTGTAAATACAGTGGCATCAGAAGGGTTATCCATGCTGGAAATAGTCAAAGTATCTCCCTCGATAGAATAAATGGTCGGAGTGGAGTAATCCCCGGAAATAATCATGGTCAGTTCATTACCTTCAACGGTATACGAGTAGGTATAACTCTCGCTCACAACTCCAACAGCATTTTCCTCCCACATATTAAGCTCGCCGTCTGCACTGAATGATATGTAATAAAACGAGTTGCCACCACTTTCATTTGCCGACCATATTCCGATAAGATCCGAAGCGGAATCTGATATAGCAACAGAATTGGAATCATCTGTAACGGAAGCATCTGAAGCTTCATCGTCCGTTGGCACATCTACTGAAGTCTCATCTTCCGAATTCTTCTCTGTCTCAGTTTCTTCAGCGTCAATCTCCTGTGCTGAAACCGTCTCAATATAAGTCTCATCAGATGTCTTCTCAGAATTCTTTACGAGATTGTTGATAATGACTACAGCAGTAATGATAACAAGTACTACTGCAATGATTCCCATGATAATCGTATTCAGTGACAGACCTGATCCTGCCTTTGCCACAACAGCCTTAGCTGCGGATGCTGCATTATTAGCTGCGGCGTTATTTGCTGTTGCTCCCTTAGAAGGGGTATTTCCGGATGCAGATAACTTTGTGAGCGAAGCCGGCATAGGTCTAAAAGGAACCTGCTCGGCTTCTTTTGCAAACAGCTTACTCAGGAACGGGATTCCCATTGTGTAAAGCTTATCCTTATTATCTTCTTCATACTTCTCTACCTCCTTCTTGATCTTCTTCTTGGCATAGTTAAGACGCCAGAGAACCGTACCCTGAGGTATGCCGAGCAATGAAGCGATCTCCTTTGTAGTCATCTCATCGAAGTAGAACAATATCAAAGTCTTTCTGACTTCATCCGAAAGTGTATTATCAATGATATCCATGATAATCTTGCGCTTCTCATCGGATTCGATTATTGAATCCGGAAGGAAGTCCTCCGGCTGTGCTTCTACTGTATCGAAGAAATCATCCTCAGCAATGACCGTCTTAGTTCTCCTCAAACGATCAAGACACTTGTTGGCAGCGATCTTCTTAAGCCATGCCGCTACCTTATTCTTGTCCTTCAGAGTGTCGTAGGAATCAATTAGAGTTACAAACGTCTCCTGAACAATATCCTGAGCTTCGTCCTCATCTCTAAGAAGCGACATTGCAGTCCAGTACACTGAACGGTACGTGTCGTTATAAATCTTTTCTAATTCCTTGTTGTCCATTTTTGCCTCCTTAATATCTGCATCTATCTATAAGACGCATAAGCGATGCAGATTATTGGCTACTTATGAAAAATTTTTTCTTATCCATTTATTGTAAGCGAAATGTAGTCCTTCTAACAAAAACAGCACCGGGAACCCCCGATGCTGTTGTTACCTGGCGGAGCCGGTGGGATTCGAAAATAATAGTTTTCATCCCATCCCAAACAACGATTTTAGGCACTTTTAGTCGCAAAAAGTCGAGGTTACAGGACATGTAATTCCAGGCTATTTACATCAACAATACCCCGAAACTTAAAAATGAGAATGGCATTCTATCTAAGGTCAGAATTCAAGGAATACCCAGATCTTCTTAAAATAAAGGATATTGCGGCATGATCGGCTATGGCAAGGAGCAAATTGGCGAATGGGCCAACGAAGGCGTACTCCCATATATTACCGTCAGCATCGTTGATGGTAATCCGCATCTTCTTGATCCTTACAGCCTCGCCGCCGTAGCTTCCGACCTGCTCTTCCAAGTAATCTCCTGCCATGGAAAGATACTCGTTAACGGTATCGATCCTTTGGACATCTCTTGGCACCTTAACATTCCATCCGTATTCGGCATCACTTACAAAGAGTGTGATAACAATAGTCGTTCCGTTAATATTATGCGCACTGCCTTTATCGTTGCCGCCGGTAGAGAAGGCAACGGAATTAGTGAATATACTCAACGCAGTAAACAATACTATTAACGGCCTTGGCACAACATAATCCTTGAACT
>JAEEGL015891968.1_pt1 | contig 14049 bp, 10 predicted proteins | sample 9134231 | NCBI WGS metagenome assembly JAEEGL01 (sample SAMN16246548, study PRJNA631951) | gut metagenome | biome: gut microbiome; feature: rumen; material: fiber-attached | host: Bos | place: Iran: Karaj | collected 2018-10
GCTGGTAGAGGTAGCCGTAGAAGACGATGTCGGCGGCGGAGGTCGCCTGCTCGTAGCGGAAGCGCGCCTGTTCGGCCGTCATGGCGACGAGGTCGCGGTAGTATTGCTGCTCGGTGACGGTCTTGCGGATTTCGATGAGGTCGCGGGCCTGCGAGAAGGTCATGTCGCGCAGTGAGAGACCCCGCTCGTCATAGACGGTCTTCAGCATCGCGTCGATGTCGGAGTTGTCGAGGACAAGGAAGTTCTTCGGGTACTGGATGGCGTGGCCGTCCTCCTGGAGCACGGACACGCAGAAGCTGTGGAACGTGCAGACGTAGCCGGTGTCGTTGTCGCCCGTGAGCGCGTGGATGCGCTGGCGCATCTCTGCGGCGGCCTTGTTGGAGAAGGTGACGCAGAGGATGTGCGCGGGCAGGACGCCGAGGACATCCACCAAGTAGGCGAAGCGGTAGGCGAGGGCGCGTGTTTTGCCAGAGCCGGCCCCGGCAACCACGCGTACGTAGCCTTCGGTGGCCGTGACGGCCTGGGCCTGTTCGTCGTTGAGGGCGGAGAGAATCTTTTCAGAAGGATCGTCGCTCATGTGATTGATGTTTTTCCCAACGTATTGAAGTTATTTTTCGCGAAAATCGTTAAGTCTTTCACGTAGCCGCGCGCGTTGCGTTTCGCTCTCGGACGACAGCTGGAAATGGCGCAATACAAGTTGCGCGAGAATCTGCTTTGTGGTTTCGGAGTTAACGGCGCGCAGTCTGTTGCACGCGATGATTTCGTTGCTGTACAGGCGCAGGTCGAACCTCGCCTCACCGCCCTTGCGCGCCATGCGCCATGCGAATCCACTGCCAGGATGCGGCAGCTTCGAGAAATGCTGGTTAAAATCTCGGATCGCCCCGGCGATGCTGCGCGCAAGAGTGACGGGTTCCAGCGAGCCGCCGCCGAGAACTGTCTCGCCTGGTTGGCCGGGGAAGCCCGCCGTCAGCGAGGAGACCCTCTCGTTCCAGGGGGCGGGGCGAGTGTCCATTAGCCACGGATCGATAAGCCCTGCGGCTCCGCGCGCAATGATCATTCGATTGCCGTGGACGGCGAGCTGGACATAGTCGAGGTTTAGCATGAGGGATACGGCTTCGCTCGTGCCGCTCACTCCGCCCTTTTGACGACTGTCGCCGTCGGTGACGATTTCGTAGGAGATGACCCCATTTCTGCCTTGCGGAACGACGTCCGATATCTGCTTGTTTGCCGATGCGGCGCCCTTCGGGGCGAAATAACCGCGAAGGGTCTTGAGCGCGAGATCAGGCGACTTAAGTGTGCGGATTGTAACCGAGCCGAACTTGTGGTTGGGCGTGTCCGTGACAAAGGCCGAAAGGGCCGTTCCAGTTAGAAAGGGCCGGATTTTCTCGTCGAGGTCGAAGGCGGAGGGAATCACGCTGAAACCGACAAGACGCGTGTTGGTCGCAAGATCCGCGAGCCATTTCCTGTTGCTTGCGGGGAGGGTCGCCACGAAGCCGGAGAGGCAACTTGCGGAACGATTGCACGCATAGGCCGGGAAAAGTTCCATCCAGGTGTCGTCCGGGGGCTTGAGGGCCGCGATTGCCTCCGCACGCTCGCTGCCGGGCTCCGCGACGAGCCTTACCGCCGCGTTCCACTGGCTGATGGAGGCGTCGATTGCAATTTCAACCCCTTGAAACGCGGAGAAGAAGACGCCTAGTTCGCGGATGTGCTGGAAAATGTTTTTTCCGGCCGTCTTTTCGCCTGTGTCGTCATCCGTGTCGAGAGAGGCGATCAGTTCCAACAGAAGACCAAGTGATTTTCCATCGGCCGAGGCGGAGAGGGGGGTGCGGCGGAAGGTCGGAGGTTCTGGAACGGTTTTTGACTGGAGGTTGTAGGCCATCCAGCGTATGGCGTCCACATCGGGCGAAATCATCGCGTTTCCTTCGGCCATTGCGACGTAAAGGGGTTCGACAGACTTGCCGTCGACCGGGTCGGAGCAAATTTTGATGTTTCCCCCTTCAACGCTGGCGTAGCGTTCGCGAAGGCTGCGGAGGACGATGGAGGATCCGCCGGTCTGCAGCGGAAGGATGACGGCCTGTTCCGGCAAGGCGGCCGGAGGATTCTGCGAAAGAAGGAAATACCGTGCGGGGCGCTGGAGGTCGATTCCGTTGAAGGATGGGAGAAAACAGAGGTCGGCAAGTGTCTTCGTGCAATCAGATGGCTGGACTTCAATTCCTGCCCCGACCAGGCCATCGTTCAGGAGGTGTGTGACGTCTGCGAGGCTTGTGGCGTGGATGGCCACCATCGGTGTGAGCAGGCGGTAGGCCGGCAGGTCACCGGCCAAGAGTCGCGCCGCGACAAAAAAAGTGCAGGGGATGGCCCAGTGAAAGAGGCCGCCACGTACGATTTTCACTTGCGCTCCCTTCGATTCCCGTGGAGCTTGATGACGTCAATCAGCTTGTGGACAAGTCGCAGAAGTTCTTCGTCGTCCGTGACGCATATCGCCTTCTCGCGATTGATGTTTGCCTGGAAAAGAACGGTTTCCTTCGCTTCGTTGTTTTTAGAGACCTTGTTCTTCGATGAATCCATTACACCTGCGTCGACGAAAAGCTGTAGCCAGTCGCGGATAACGTCAGGGTGAACCCCCAGTTTCTCCTGGTAGACATCCTGCCACTGGGCGTTGCCGACATCCTGGGAGAAAGCGTTTGTCACCCGGGGGCTGCGTCCCTCGATGAATTCGATGTAGCCGACGCCGATAAGGTTGATGCGGCTTTGGAGAATGTTTTCATCTGCGGAACGGCGCGTAATCTGCAACCAGTTGAGCTGGGAGTCGCTTACCACGACAGGGGGCGTGGCGCAACCGCAGAGGAGCGACAAGGAGGCCGCAATGGCGACAAGGGAAGTAAGTGCGGTTTTCACGATGGCGGGATGTATGGTTCGGGAAATGGTGCCGGAGGAGGGAGTCGAACCCTCAATGGTGTTGCCACCGACGGATTTTAAGTCCGTTGCGTCTGCCATTTCGCCACTCCGGCATGTCTGTACTAATTATGCCAGTACGCGCGTCTCCTGTCAATCATTAACCATTTTGTTGCGTTGCGACCGCCATCGACGCCTAGTTTGATTCGACTGATGTATAATTGTAAATATTCACTTCCGCCTCGCAAAAGGGGCATCCTCCGAGGCGCAACAAAGCCTTCCATGATGAATGACGAGACTACTGAACGAATAGCACCGGCCGGACGGCTGGAAAGCATGGGCAATTTCGCCGTGCCGCCGATGGAGGTGATCCGCGTCGGCTTCATCGGCGTCGGCAACCGAGGGCTTACCGCCGTCAAGCGCGTCTCAGGGCTGCCCGGCATCGAGGTCGCCGCCTTGGGCGACGTGCAGGACGTGCAGGTCGAGGCGGCCTGCCAGGCCGTCCGCGAGGCTGGCCGCCCCGGTGTCTGCCACGCCTTTTCGGGTTCGGCTGAAAGCTGGAAGGCCGTCTGCGACGACCCCGGCGTGGACGTGGTCTACATCGCCTCGCCGGCCATTTTCCATGCGAAAATGGTCCTCTACGCGCTTCGGGCCGGCAAGCACGTTCTCACCGAAGTTCCCGGTGCCCAGACCGTCGACGAGGCGTGGGAGATCGTCGAGACCTGCGAGAAGGTCCGCCGCCACTGCATGATGCTCGAAAACTGCTGCTACGGCGAGATGGAGATGCTCGCCCGCGAGATCGTCCGCAAGGGGCTGCTCGGCACCCTCACCCACGCCGAGGGAGGCTACCTTCACAACCTCACCGCCCGCCAGCTTGAAGACCACTTCCGCAACAGGGGCATCATGAAGCCGGGGCTCGTCATCCACCGCTACGGCAACACCTATCCCACGCATCCGCTTGGTCCGATCTGCCTCTACTTCGACATTAACCGCGGCGACCGGATGGAACGTGTCGTCTCGCTCTCCTCGCTTTCCGCAGGCCACACGGAATTCGCCGCCGCAACCTACCCTCAAGACGCCTGGCAGAACCAGATACGGTGGGAGACGGGCGACATGAACCTCTCGATCATCCGCACCGCGCTCGGCCGCACGATTACGCTGCAGGTCGGCATGTGCACCCCGCGCCCCTACAGCCGCATCAACCTCGTCCAGGGCACAAAGGGCTGCTTCGCCGACTACCCGCCGCGGGTCGCGCTCTCCGACGTTCCGGGCGGAGAAGCCAACTGGCTCGACGAGAAGACCTTCGCGGAATTCCGCGAGGAGCACAAGCACCCGCTCTGGAAACGGCTGGGTGAAATCGCCCGCGAGAAGGGTGGCCACGGCGGCATGGACTACATCATGGACCTCCGCTGGTGCCACTGCCTGCACAAGGGGCTCCCGCTCGACATGGACGTCTACGACCTCGCCAGCTGGAGTTCGGTCGTCCCATGCTCCGCCGAGTCCGACCGGCAGGGCGGCACGCCCGTGGAACTCCCCGACTTCACGCGCGGCGCCTGGCGCACGGCCCGGCCGGCGGACATCGGCGACGTCGACCTGTGAACCTGCGTTAGTTGGGCGCATATGGTATAATTGAAGCCGAAAATGAACGCGCGGATCAAACTTATCGCCTCCGATGTCGACGGCACGCTGGTCGACTCCCAGAAGCGCCTTCCGCCCGGCTTTCCGGAGGCCGTGCGCAAGCTGCGCGAGCATGGTGTCGTCTTTGCGATTGCCAGCGGCCGCCAGTACTACAATGTCCTCAAGACCTTCGACTGCGTTCGCGACGACATAGTTGTCATGCCGGATAATGGGGCGATGCTCATCGAGGACGACGAGGCTTACTATACAAGCCGCATGTCGGCCGAAGACGTGGCCGCCATACTCAAGGCCGTCGAGCCGATTCCAACGGCGCATCCCCTTCTGGAAGGAGTCCGCGCCCTTTACATGCGTCCCGGCTCAGACTTCTACGAGCATGAAATTGCGCGCTACTACGAGCGGCGAGTGGTGTCTGACGACGCCTTTGAGCAGGCGGCGTCGGACACCATCTGCAAGGTCGCCATCTTTGACGACGAAAGCTCCGCGCAGAACATTGCACCTGCGGTCGTCCGCTTCTCCGACCATTTGAACGTCGCTCTGAGCGGCGACAACTGGCTCGACATCATGAACATGGGCGTCGACAAGGGTTCCGGCCTCAGAATAATTCTCGACCACCTCGGCGTCAAGCCCGAGGAATGCATGGCCTTCGGCGACTACGACAACGACATCCAAATGCTGAAGATTTGCGGCGAGAGCTACGCGATGGCGAACGCCACGGACGCGGTCAAGGCGGTCTGCCGCCACACGGCGCCGTCCAACGACGAGGCCGGCGTCATGCAGGTCCTCCGTCGCGAATTCCCCTTCCTCAACGACTAGCACAAGGAGACACACAACATGCCCGACACATTCACAACCACAACCCGCACGTCCTACGGCAGCCGTCTCGGCTCGTCGTTCAAGGGAATCGTAGGAGGATTCGTCATCTTCCTGATTGGCTTTCCCGTCCTCGTCTGGAACGAAGGCCGCTCCGTCAAGCGCGCCCGCGCCCTCAACGAAGGCGAAAAGAACGTCGTCGCCATTGCGGCCGATGCCGTTGACCCCGCCAATGAGGGGAGCCTCGTCCATTTCGCCGGCCGCGCGGTTACGGCCGCCGTCCTTGCCGATCCTGTCTTTGGCATTACCGTCACCGGCGACCTCCAGCTTGTCCGTTCGGCGGAGATGTACCAGTGGGTCGAGGAGAAACACACCCAGACGAAGACGAACACCGGCGGCTCACAGACCACGACCACGACCTACAAGTACAAGAAGGAATGGAGCGACACACCGGTCAGTTCAGACTCCTTCGAGCATCCAGAAGGCCATGCCAACCCAGGCGGTTTCACATTTCCGCCGGAATCCTGGTGCGCCGAGGACGTGCAGGTAGGCGCCTTCGCCATCCCCGCCTCGCGCGTTGCGGCAATCGGCTCGGCATCCGACATGTACTTTCCGCTCACGGCCACCTCGGTACCGGATGGTGTTCCAACAAACTCGATTCGCATTCCAGGAGGCTGGTACATTCCGGCGGCGGCGAACGGCGGCACCCCGCAGTCGCCGCAAATCGGCGACGAACGCGTGAAATTCGGACGCGTCCCGCAGTCCGACGTGTCGTTCGTCGCCAAGCAGATCGGTTCCACCATCGCGGCCTACCCGACGAAGAACGGCCCTGTCTTCCTGCAGAAAAACGGCATCCTCTCCGCCGAGGAGATGTTTGCCTCCGCCCGCAAGGAAAACGCGATTCTCACTTGGATACTCCGCCTCGTTGGCTTCATTCTTTTCTTTGCGGGATTGTCCGCCATACTGCGCCCGATCCGTGTCCTCACGGACATCTTGCCATTCCTCGGCAAAATTGTCGGCATGGGCCTCGGCTTCGTGGCATTCGTAGTGGCGCTGGTCTTCTGGCTCGTTACGGTCGCCATCGCTTGGATCGCCTACCGCCCGCTCGTCGGCATTCCGCTCCTTATCGCCGCCGTGGCCCTCATCTTCATGCTCGTCAAGCGTTCACGTGCCGCGAGTGCGGCGTCTTAATCCCCGTTCCCTCTTCCCTCAAATCGCCCGGCGTCTGAAAAGGCGCGAGGCGATGAAGAGGCAGAGCGCCGAATAAGCGGCCGAATAGAGGACCAGGAAGGCGCAGAGCGCCCAGGAGATTCCCGGCCAGTGGTGGACGACACGGAGCCGCATGTCGAAGAAGTCTAGGTGCGGCGCGAGCAGGTCGATGGCCTGCAATATCTGGCGGACAGGCGCGCCCTGCGTGGCGGCGTAGGCCGGGATGCGCGATCCGAAGAGGAGCATTGAGACGCCGACGAGCGCCGTGAGCGTCCAGTTCGCAGAGGGCGTCAGCGCGAGAGACCCCATCAGGGAGATGGCGCAGAGGAGCAGCACGAAGGCGGCGTGCAGGATGAAGGCCTGCAAAAGCACCTCCGGGAACCAGAAATGTTCGCGGAAGCCCGCAAGGAGCGCGTAGCCGAGGTAGAAGAGCGCCAGTGCCGAGAGCGACGCCGTGACGGCGCCAAGGTACTTTCCGAACAGAATCGTCCCGCGCGACACTGGCTTGGCGAGAAGCGGGTAGATGGTGCGGTTGTCGAACTCCGGCGGCATGAGGCGGTTCGTCACGCCCATTGAAATGGCTATCGAGAATATCCACACGAGCAGCAGGGCCAGCTCGTTCATCTGCCGGCTTGCGCCCGAGACGCCGAATGGCGCGAAGAAGGCGAGTGGCACAAGTGTGACGGCGAAGAGGATCACAACGACGATCATGTCCTTGCGCCGATAAAGGTCGAGAAGGGAGAGCCGCTGGAGTGCGGCGAGTTGTGCAAGACGTTGCTTCATGATTTTGAACCTCACAGATGCGGTTTGCCGCCAAGGACTTCGAGGAAGAGGCGCTCAAGGTTTCCGCGTCCGTCGCCGACGATTTCGTGCGTCGCGCCCTGGAGGACGACCTTGCCCTCCTTGACGATGGCGACATGGTCGCAGACGGTTTCAGCCTCGGAGAGTTCGTGGGACGAGAAGAAGATCGTCTTGCCGGCGTCGCGCAATTCCTTGAGCATGTCGCGGAAGTCGGCGCGGGCGAGGGGGTCGAGTCCCGTGAAGGGCTCGTCGAGGACGAGCAATTCGGGATCGTGCAGGAGCGCCTGGGCGATTCCGGCGCGCTGGAGCATGCCCTTGGAGTAAGTCTTGAGGAGCTTGTCGCCGGCGGCTTCGAGACCAACGCGGCGGATGAGGGCCGGCGTCTTTTCGCGCACCGTTGTCCGCGACATTCCACAAAGACCGCCATAGAACTCAAGCAGTTCGCCGATTGTCAGGTAGGGGTAGTAGTAGGCGATTTCGGGCATGAATCCGATGCGGGCCCGTGTCGATTCCGCATCCGGTGCACCGCCGAAGATTTCAACGGTGCCGGAGTCGGGCTTGAGGAATCCGAGCAGAATCTTGACGGTCGTGGTCTTCCCCGCGCCATTGGTGCCGAGGAAGCCCATGATTTCGCCGCGACGAAGGCGCAGGGAGAGGCCGTCCAGGACGCGCCTGGCGCCGAAGGACTTGACGATGCCTTCGGCATCTATCGCCATGTCGTTGTTTTTGGTTGAAGAGTTCAATGGTTGAAAGGTTGAAGGATTGAGAGGTTGCAAAGGGGAGTGCTTTGAGCGTGGCCGTGTTCAATAATTTGATGAGGACGTTTGTGTCGATGACCAGAGGTTTCACTTCCACATCTCCTCGTCAATGACCTCAAAGTCCTTCTGGACTGACCTTAACTCATCTGCAGCTTCCTTGGAGAGCGGCGTGATGTTAAAGAAGTCCGGCAAAGGCCGTTCCTTGCGCTTGAGGAGACCGAGCGCCGCCCCCAGTTGGTTCTTGATGTATGTGTTGATGCTTTGTCCTGCCTCGGCGGCGGCGGCACGTATTGCCGCGGCCAATGTGTCGTCGGTGTGAATGGTGAATGTAGTCATGTGAATCACCTCTTTGGTTTAGAATGATTCACATGATACACCACGGCCATGCAAAAGTCAAGGCGATCCTTGTCCGGCGCGCTTTATACTGGCGCAACGAGCGTTATTTGGGCGATATTATATTGCATCACTTGGCGGATTGTGCTAGGCTATAGGCCCGTAGCATAAAACGAGGTGTCTATGACAAAGACTTTTGCGCGAATTGGAACAGTTTTAGCCTACACGACGATGACGGCCGCTTTCGCCGCATCCCTTGAGGCGGCCGACTTCTATGTCGCCACAACCGGCAGCGATACCGCCGCCGGCACGGCCGAGGCGCCCTTCGCCACGATTGCCCACGCCGTCTCGGAGGCGGGGGAAGAGGACATCATCCACGTCGCCAACGGAAACTACTCTAATGACGCGACAGTGACGCTCGACAAGGGCGTCACCATCTCGGGCGAGTCGCGCGACGGCGTCAAGGTCACCGCCGCAAGCGGTCTGCTGGCCTTCAGCGTCGCCAACGTCGACGCGGTCGTGCGTGATCTCACGATTCTGAACTGCGTCTCGAAAACCGTGAATCTGGGTTCCGGCCTCGCCATCTCCGCCGGCCTCGTCGAGAACTGCGTGATTTCAAACAACGCCACCACCGGCCTCAACTACACCATTGGCGGCGTCAAGATGACGGGTGGCACAATCAGGAACTGTCTGCTCGACAACAATGGCTCGACCTCCTTTGGCGCCAACGGCGGCAACATCAACATGGCCGGCGGTATGCTCGACGGTTGCACCGTCCGGGCCGGCAAGACCGGCAACACGGCCTCCACCGGCACGGGGATCAGCATGTCGTCCGGAACGGTGACGAACTGCGACATCACCGCCAACGGGACGGCGCAAGCCAGCGGTGGCGGCGTCTACATGTCGGGCGGCCTCGTCACACACTGCCGCATCTTCGGCAACGGCAATGGAAGGGGCGGCCAGGGATCGGCGGTCCGCATCAACGGGGCCGGCACCCTGCGAAACTGCCTCATCTACGGAAACAGGCAGAGCGGCAACAACGCGGCTGTCAATATCACCCATGGTAGCGGTGCCATGCGTTTCTGTACAATCTACGGCAACGTCGCATCCGGCGCGACCAGCGCCGTTGCCGGTCTGGAGATGACCAGCGGCTCTGCGACGGACAACATCATCTACGGCAACGGCAATGGCAACGCCAGCTGGACGGTGGGCGGCACGACGGCCTCGGGCGGCACCTTCAGCCGCAACATCACCGACAGCCCCGTCTCGCGCGGCACCGCCAACTACTGCGCCGATCCGCGCTTCGCCGACGCGGCGAACCTCGACTTCCACGTCCTGCTCGGTTCGCCCGCCATCGGCAACGCGGCCTACGCGGCGAATGCGCCCTATGACTTCGCCGGCATGGCGCGGAGCGAGACCGCGCCCACGAGCGGTGCCTACGAGTTCGCGTCCTCCGGCGGCGCCCTTCAGGCCGCCATCGTCAACCTCCAGAACGACTTCCCCGAGGGCGGAACGCCCTCCGCCTCCGCCATGGTCGCCGGCGACGATCAGAGCGGCCTCACGTACGCCTGGTACGTGGACGGCGCGCTTGTCGCCAGCCAGACCTCTGCCGCCGCAACCTTCCCGGGGCTTCCGCCCGGAAGCCACACTGTGCGCCTTGTCGTCTCGAACGGCGGCGGCGAGACGGCGTCCGACGAAATCGCCGGCGCCTGGATGATCTACCCGCTCCACGTCTACGTCGACGCCGCCAACGCTGCCGGCGCGGCCTTTCCGTACAGCACGCGCGAAACGGCTGCGACGACAATCGACGCCGCCTACGACGTCCTATGGAAGAATGCCTCCACCGCGACGACGATTGACGTTGCGCCAGGTGACTACGCGCTGACGAAGACGATTACGCTCACAACGCCCGTCACCTTCCGCGGCGCGGGGACGAACGAGACGCGCATCTCGGCGTCCGCCATCACGTCCTCCGCCTTCTACATGACGAGCGGATTGGCCGCCATCTCCAACATCGCGATTAACGTCGGCGGCGTTGAGACTGGTATCTCCGGCGGCGGCATCCAGATGACCGACGGCCTCGTGGCGGACTGCGTCGTCACCAACGTCTCGCAGAGCGGGAAATACAATGTCAACGGCGGCGGCATCTACATCAATGGCGGCACCATCCGTGGCTGCGCAGTTGGCAAGGTGTCCGGCGGCAGCACGGGATGCAACGGCGGCGGCATCAGGCTGGTTAGCGGCACGGTCAGCAACTGCGTTATCTTCTCCTGCTCTTCGCCCTCAGGCGGCGGCGTACGGCAGAGCGGCGGAACCCTCACGCACTGTGTCATCCGGAACTGCTCCAACGGCGCAGGGATGCATATCAGCGGCGGCACCGCGCAGAACTGCATCCTCTACGGCAACACCCGCGGCGCAAACGCGGCGGCGGGGATTTACAACGAAGGCGGGACTGTCCGCCACTGCACCGTCTACGGCAACGTCACGACTTCCGACTCGACCGGCTACTCGGGTCTTCAGCAGACAAAGGGCACGTCGATCAACAACATCTTCTGGGGCAACGGCCCGGCAGGCGGGACTGCCGGCTCGACCTACGTGACGGGCGGCACCTTCACGAGCAACGTCGTGGACGTGGCGGCGGCCATTGGCTCCTCCATCGTTGGCGACCCGAAGTTTGCGGACGCGGCCGCCCACGACTTCCACATCGGCGCGGCCTCCGCCGCGCGCGGCGCCGCGCTTCGCTCGACTGCGGCCGCCGTGGCATTCGACTTCGCTGGCGTTGCGCACGACGCCGAGGCGCCTTCCTGCGGCGCCTACGAGTACGTCGCCACCCAGGAACTCACCGCCGGCATCCAGCTCGGCGCCGAAACGATTCCGCTTGGCACCGACGCCACGGCATCGGCCGTCGTCGAGGGGGCGTCCTCCGAGAACCTCGCTTTCACATGGTATCTCGACGGCACTGCCGTCTCCGGCGCGACCGGCGCGCAGGTGGTTTTCCCGATGCCGTCAGCCGGCGAGCACACCGTGAAGGTCGCCGTCTCCGACGAGACCTCGACGGCCGAGAGCGATGAGGCGACCTTCTCCGTGAAGCCGCTTCACGTCTACGTCGTCCCCGAAAGCCCCTCCGCGACGCCGGCCTTTCCCTACGACACCTGGGCGACCGCCGCGACGAACCTCAATGACGCCATCTCGGCCCTCTATGTCGCGGCGAACGCCACGAGCCGCGTCGATCTGGCGGAGGGGAACATTGCGATTCGAAAGGGCGTCGCCGTCAACACCCCCGTCGTCATCCGCGGCGCGGGGCGCGACCGCACGGTCATTTCAGGCAGCGCGACTGTCCAAACGACTTCCGTGCGCGTCTTCCGCATCGGCCACGCCGATGCCGAACTCTCGGATCTCACCATTTCAAACTTCTACTTCAGAAGCGAAAACGAACTGGAGTCCGGGGCCGTGATCCTGACCGCCGGAACCGTCCGCAATCTCCATCTGTCGTTCATCCGCACCACCGGCCACTACTACACCGGCATCGGCCTCTTCATGACGGACGGGCTGGCGCAGGACATTGAAATCGACAACTCCAACTGCGCCGGACGGACGGGCAGCAGCGGCGGTCTCTACATCTCCGGCGGCCTCGCCGAACGAATCGTCATCCACCACTGCTCCGGCAACATCACCTGCGGCGCGGCCGGCGCCTACGTGGCGGGCGGGACGCTCCGCAACGCGCTGATCTACGGCTGCACGGACTATTCCGGCGAATCGTTCTGCGGCACGGTCAACGTCGCGGGCGGCAAACTCGTCAACTGCACCATTGCCGACAACATTTGCTCGCAGGCGGCCATCCCGATGGTCCGGGTCGAAGGCAAGGCCTCCGTCGCCAACACCATCTCCTGGAACAACCGCGCCTCGCCCGACATCTCGGGACCGGGCGCCGTCTCGCACTGCTGCTACGCCAACGCCGCAGCGGTGAACGCAAATGGAAACGTCGCGGATGCCCCGCTCTTCAGGGCTGCGGCGGCGCGCGACTACATGCTTCGCCCAAGTTCCCCCTGCCGCAACGCGGGATCGAACGCAGCCTTTGACACCTTGGAGGACGCCACCGACCTCGCCGGCCTCCCGCGCCTCTTCGGCAAGGTCATCGACATCGGCTGCCACGAACTACAGTCTGGCACCGGAACCCTGCTTCTTCTGCAGTGAGGAGGCGTCGCCGTCACCGATTGTTCTCCAGCAGCATCACCTGCTTGCCGGAGTGCGCGGCTGCCAGGGCCGCGGAAAGACCAGCCGGACCACCGCCCAACACGGCAATCTGAGGATGATAGGAATAGTGTCTCATGCCTTGCTCCCCTGGCTGTCCAATGCTTCGCGGATCCATGCAAACTCACCTTTAGCTTAAAAACTTTCGCCAGTTCTTTTGATTACGCGAAAAGCATTGAGAATAGTTTCAACATCCTTGGCCGAATTGTTCGGCCCAAAAGAGATGCGAAGCGTGCAGGACGCGAGTTCGTCGGAAAGGCCAATGGCCTTGAGGACATGCGAGACTTTCGTCACTTTCGAGTTGCATGCCGCGCCGGCGGAGACGGCAATGCCCTTCATGTCGAGGATGTGCAGCATCCCCTCGGCGGAATGGCCGGGAATCGCAACGCTGACAATTCCCGGCAGGTGGTCGCGACGATGGCCATGGAACACGGCTTGTGGACTGATGGATCGAATGCCGTTCCGCAGTTTGTCCGCCAGTTGACGCACATGGTCCTCATTGGCCGCAAGATTCTCCACGTTGCGTTTAAGCGCAGTCGCCATGCCGACGATTCCGGCGACGTTTTCCGTACCGGCCCGCATCCCCAGTTCCTGCATGCCGCCCTGCTGAACAGATCGGATGTGCGTGCCCTTTTTCATGTAGAGGAAGCCAACTCCCTTCGGCCCGTTGAATTTGTGCGCGGAGGCCGAGAGAAGGTCAACCCCGAGCTCTTGAACATTGACGGGAATGTGGCCCACCGCCTGGACGGCATCCGTATGGAAGAAGGCATGGCTTCGGTGGGTGATGCGGGCGAAGTCGGCGATGCGCTGGATGGTTCCGATTTCGTTGTTTGCCAGCTGTATGGAGACAAGTCCCGTTTCGGGGTGAAGCGCGTCGGCCAGCGACTGCGCCTTCGCCCATCCATCGGTGCGGACGTCAATCGTGTCAACGATGAAACCCTCCTGAACCAATTCCCGCGCGGCATTGAGCACGGCATGGTGCTCAATCGCGGAAACGGCGAGTCGGTTCCTGCCAAGATCCCGCACCTCCCGCATGACGCCCTTCAGCGCCCAGTTGTCGCTTTCGGTTCCGCCAGAAGTGAAAAAGATTTCTTCTGGCTCAGCCACAATGCATTCGGCAATCGTCGCACGCGCCTCTTCTACCGCCTTGTGCGCCTCGCGTCCGAACGAATGCAGGCTGGACGGATTGCCGAACCCTTCCTTTAGCCACGGCAACATCGCATCCAACGCCTCTGGCATAAGCGGCGTCGTCGCGGCATGGTCGGCGTAGATACGGTGAATCAAGACAACACCTCCCAATGTCCACGCGTCCCACCGATTCGCCTGATCTTTCCTTCTTCTTTTAATTTGCGCA
>JAEEGL016916407.1_pt1 | contig 14049 bp, 27 predicted proteins | sample 9134231 | NCBI WGS metagenome assembly JAEEGL01 (sample SAMN16246548, study PRJNA631951) | gut metagenome | biome: gut microbiome; feature: rumen; material: fiber-attached | host: Bos | place: Iran: Karaj | collected 2018-10
GGTTGTAAGTGCCTGTGATTTAAACACTTACGAAATCCTTAAGGCGAAGAATTTGATTCTCTGTGAGAGTTCTGTAGAAGAAATTGTTAAAACTTTAAATAAATAATTGGTGATGGAAGTATTGCAAAGACCGATCATAACAGAAAAAATGTCGAAGAAAGGCGACGCTTTGAACCAATATGGTTTTATAGTTGAAAAAACTGCAGACAAGGATCAGATAAAGAAAGCAGTAGAGGAAATGTATGGTGTTACTGTTTTGGCTGTTAATACAATGCGTTACGATGGCAAGTTAAAACTTCGTAATACAAAACAAGGATTGACGGTGGGACGTACAAACGCATACAAGAAAGCAATAGTAACGGTTCAAAAAGATCAAAAAATAGACTTCTATAGTAATATTTAATAGAAATGGCAGTAAAAAAATTCAAACCAACTACTCCAGGTCAGCGTCATAAGGTGATTGTCGTAGATCCTCAGATTTCAACGACAAACAAACCTGAAAAATCGCTTTTGGCCGTGCTTAAAAGCACTGGAGGTAGAGACAATACCGGAAAAATGACGATGCGTTATATCGGTGGAGGCCATAAACGCAAATATCGTATAATTGATTTCAAGAGAGACAAAGAGGATATTCAAGCTGAAGTATTGACTATTGAATATGATCCTAATAGAAGTGCTCGAATTTGTTTGGTTCAATATACTGATGGTGAAAAACGTTACATCGTAGCACCTAATGGTATTCAAGTTGGCCAAAAGGTTGTATCTGGCGCTACTGCAGAACCAGAAATTGGTAATGCGTTGTATTTGAAGGATATTCCTCTTGGTACAATAATCCACAACATTGAATTGACACCAGGTAAAGGTGCACAGTTGGCTCGTAGTGCAGGTTCGTATGCTCAGTTAGCTTCTCGCGATGGTAAATATGCGATTATTAAATTGCCTTCGGGAGAAACAAGAATGGTGCTTGTGACTTGTAAAGCAACGATCGGTTCTGTGTCGAATCCGGAACATTCTTTGGAACAATCTGGTAAAGCAGGGCGTTCAAGATGGTTAGGACGTCGTCCTCGAAACAGAGGTGTTGTTATGAACCCAGTTGATCACCCAATGGGTGGTGGTGAAGGACGTGCCTCCGGAGGTCTTCCTCGTACAAGAAAAGGTATTCCTTCTCGTGGTTACAAGACACGTGCTCCTAAGAAAGCATCAAATAAATTAATTATTGAAAGAAGAAAGAAATAATAAAAAGAAGATACTATGAGTCGTTCTCTAAAAAAAGGACCATATATTGATTTCAATCTGGAGAGAAAAGTTCTTCAGATGAACGAAAGTGGTAAAAAAACTTCTATAAAGACGTGGGCACGTGCCTCTATGATTTCGCCAGATTTCGTTGGTCATACAGTTTTGGTTCATAACGGAAATAAATTTATTCCTGTTTACGTGACGGAAAATATGGTGGGACACAAGTTGGGAGAATTTGCACCTACGCGTAACTTCCGTGGTCATGGTGGTAATAAAAAGTAAATTAGCGAGTCATGAATAGAAAAAAGGAAACAGCAGAAAAGTATAAAGCAGCCAAGAAAAGTAAGGCTTTCGCTATATTGCGTAATTGTCCGACTTCTCCTCGCAAAATGCGTCTAGTAGTTGATATGGTACGTGGTAAAGAAGTGAACTATGCATTAGATATATTGCGTTATTCATCGAAAGAAGCTGCTAAGAGAGTTGAAAAATTAGTTATGAGTGCCGTTAATAACTGGCAACAAAAGAACGAAGGACAAAGAATAGAGGACAATCCTCTTTATATAAAGGAAATCTTTGTTGACGAAGGAAGAACTTTGAAGAGAATTCAACCGGCTCCACAAGGTCGTGCACATAGAATTCGCAAACGTTCAAATCATGTTACAGTTGTTGTAGACACAATTACAGAATCAAATAAATAATTCATGGGACAAAAAGTAAATCCAATAGGGAACAGATTAGGTATTATTAAAGGTTGGGATTCTAACTGGTATGGCGGAGACAACTATGTAGAAAAACTACATGAAGATTACGAGATCCGTCGTTATTTGAATGCTCGTCTTGCAAAAGCAAGCATTTCAAAAATTATCATTGAAAGAACTCTGAAATTGGTTACCGTTACTATTAACACAGCTCGTCCAGGTATTATTATCGGTAAAGGTGGTCAGGAAGTTGACAAATTGAAAGAAGAGTTGAAGAAAATTTCTAACAAGGAAGTTCAAATCAACATCTTCGAAATCAAACGTCCTGAATTGGATGCCGTTATCGTTGCAGACGGAATTGCAAGACAATTGGAAGGCCGTGTTGCATATAGACGTGCAATCAAAATGGCTATCGCATCTGCTATGAGAATGGGTGCTGAAGGTATTAAGATTCAGATTTCTGGTCGTTTGAATGGTGCAGAAATGGCTCGTTCGGAAATGTACAAAGAAGGACGTATTCCTTTGCATACATTACGTGCCGATATCGACTATGCAAGTACATTCGCTTTGACGACTTATGGTAAATTGGGATTAAAAGTATGGATTTTCAAAGGTGAAGTTTACGGAAAGGTTGACTTGGCGCCAAACAACTATGTTAGCTCGGCAGCAAACGCAGCTCCAAAGAAAAACTTTACTGGAAGAAGAAAAAGTAGTAATAAAAAATAATAAGGATTAGCGATGTTACAACCTAAGAAGACAAAGTATAGAAAGCAGCAGAAGGGCAGAATGAAAGGTAATGCTCAGAGAGGGCATGAATTGGCATTCGGATCTTTTGGAATAAAATCATTAGAATCTTATTGGATTACTGCTCGGCAGATAGAGGCAGCCCGTGTCGCTGTTACTCGTTATATGAAACGTGAAGGTCAAATCTGGATTAGAATATTTCCTGACAAACCAGTAACTTCAAAACCTGCCGAAGTTCGTATGGGTAAAGGTAAAGGAGCTGTTTCACATTGGGCTGCACCAGTAACACCGGGCAGAATATTGTTCGAAGCTGATGGAGTTCCGTTGGAAGTTGCAAAAGAAGCTCTTCGTTTGGCAGCCCAGAAGTTGCCGATAACGACAAAGTTTGTTGTAAGAAACGATTATGTACAAGAATAGAATATAAGTCATGAAAGCAGCAGAAATTAGAGAATTATCGACAAAGGAAATTCAGGAGAAAATCCAAACGGAACAAGAAGCATTGACGAAAATGAAATTGAATCATGCAATCACACCGTTGGACAATCCGAACCAGATACGTGAGGCTAAGAAAACGATAGCTCGTTTGAAGACAATATTAACAGAACGCGAATTAAGTAAATAAGTTCTAAGATGGAGAGAAATTTTAGAAAAGAGAGAATTGGGATTGTTGTGAGTAACAAAATGGATAAAACCATTGTTGTCGCTGTAGAAAGAAAAGAAAAACACCCATTATATGGTAAGTTTTTGAAGAAAACAACAAAATTTGTTGCTCATGACGAAAAGTCAGAGTGCTCAGAAGGTGATGTTGTTCGAATTATGGAAACTCGTCCTTTGAGTAAAACAAAGCGTTGGAGATTAGTTGAGATAATAGAAAAAACGAAATAAGAGATGATACAGCAAGAGACAAGATTAAATGTCGCTGATAATAGCGGTGCGAAAGAAGTTCTTTGTATCCGTGTTCTTGGAGGTACAGGGAAACGCTATGCATCTATCGGTGATAAAATCGTAGTAACTGTGAAAAGTGCAATGCCAAACGGAAACGTAAAGCAAGGACAAGTTACTAAAGGTGTAGTTGTTAGAACTAAAAAGGAAGTTAAGCGTGCCGACGGTTCGTATATTCGTTTCGACGACAATGCAGTGGTGTTGCTTAACGAGGCTGGTGAAATGAGAGGTACACGTATCTTCGGTCCTGTTGGCCGTGAATTGCGTGACGGACAGTATATGAAGATTGTTTCCCTTGCCCCTGAAGTGTTATAATTTAATAGAGTTATCAAGATGCAAAAGAAGTTTAACATACGAAAAGGTGACACCGTTCTGGTCCTTTCAGGTGAATACAAAGGACAACAAGGGAAAATTCTGAAAATGATTACCAAAACAGACAGAGCCCTTGTAGAAGGAATCAATTTAGTGTCAAAGCATACGAAGCCTAATGCGAAAAATCCTCAAGGCGGCGTGATAAAGAAAGAAGCTCCGATTCATGTATCAAATCTAATGCTTGTAGATCCTGCGACAGGAAAACCTACAAAAGTTGGTAAGAAACGTACGGAAGAAGGTAAATTAGTTAGATATTCTAAAAAGACAGGGGAGGAGATTAAATAATGGAGACTTACGTACCTACATTAAAGAAATTATATTTAGATACTATACAATCGAATTTGCAGAAGCAGTTCGGGTATAAGTCAAAAATGCAAGTTCCTCGAATTGAGAAAATTGTCATCAATCAGGCTATCGGTGAAGCTGTGGCTGACAAGAAATTGATTGACAATGCTGTAGCGGAAATCTCTTTGATCGCTGGACAAAAAGCAGTTCCTACTTATTCAAGAAAAGATATTTCAAACTTCAAATTAAGAAAGGGAATGCCAATCGGCGTACGTGTTACGTTGCGTAGAGAAAAAATGTATGAATTTCTTGAAAGATTGATTTGTACTGCATTACCTCGAATTCGTGATTTCCAAGGAATTAAAACAAAATTCGACAAGAACGGAAACTTCACGTTCGGTATTACTGAACAAATCATTTTCCCTGAAATCGAAGTTGATAAGGTAGATAAGATTTTGGGTATGGATATTACGTTCGTAACATCAGCCAAAACTGATGAAGAAGGTTTTGCATTATTAAAAGAATTTGGTTTCCCATTTAAAAAGTAGATAGCATGGCAAAAGAATCAATGAAAGCACGCGAAAGAAAGCGTCAAAAGTTAGTTGATAAATATGCGAAGAAACGCAAAGAGTTGAAAGAACAAGGTGACTATGTTGGATTGAGCAAGTTGCCGAAAAATTCATCTCGTGTAAGATTGCACAATCGCTGTTCAATTACGGGAAGACCAAGAGGGTACATCCGTCAGTTTGGAATTAGCCGTATCCAATTCAGAGAAATGGCTTCGGCAGGTTTGATTCCGGGAGTAAAGAAAGCAAGTTGGTAATATATAAATACAACAACAATGACAGATCCAATAGCAGATTATCTAACAAGGATTAGAAACGCACAGAAAGCACAACACAGAGTTGTAGAAATACCTTCTTCTAAAATAAAACAAGAAATGACAAAAGTTTTATTTGACAAAGGGTATATTTTGAGTTACAAGTTCGAGGGTGAAGGACCTGAAAGTGTAATTAAGATTGCATTGAAATATCATCCAATTTCAAAAGCACCGGCAATCAGAAAATTGGAAAGAATTAGTAAACCTGGTTTACGTAAATATGTTCCAGTTGAAGAAATGCCACGCGTATTAAATGGCTTGGGAATAGCTATTTTGTCTACTAATAAGGGAATTATCTCTGACAAGGAAGCACGTGCTTTGAATGTTGGTGGAGAAGTTTTGTGTTACGTATATTAATAGTTAGAACATGTCACGTATAGGAAAAGCACCGATTAGTATTCCAGAAAAAGTTGAAGTCAAAGTAGACGGAAACTTAGTGAAGGTAAAGGGTCCAAAAGGAGAATTGGAACAAAAGATAGCAGATGGCTTTACAGTTGCTATCGAAGATGGACATATTGTAGTTAGCCGTCCGTCAGAAGAAAAAGAGTCAAAGGCAAAACACGGTTTGTACCGTTCTTTGATTAATAATATGGTTAAAGGTGTAACAGAAGGTTACACGGTAGAACAAGAATTTGTGGGTGTCGGTTACAGAGTTGCCGTAAACGGACAAAATGTTGAAATGGCACTTGGATATTCTCACGCTATTGTGTTCCAGTTACCAAAGGAAATCAAAGCAGAAGCGAAATCAGAAAGAGGTAGCAACCCATTGTTGACTATGACAAGTTGCGACAAGCAGTTGTTGGGTCAGGTTGCTGCAAAGATTCGTTCTTTGCGTGCTCCAGAACCATATAAGGGTAAAGGTATCAAGTTTAAGAATGAACAAATACGTCGTAAGGCTGGTAAGTCTGCAAGTAAATAATAAAAAGTAAGAGAGATGGCTATTACAAAAATAGAAAGAAGATTAAGAATAAAAAGAAGAGTACGTAAGGTCGTGTCTGGTACTGCTAACAGACCTCGTATGTCAGTTTTTAGAAGTAACAAACAGATATCTGTTCAGTTAATCGACGATGTTGCGGGTACTACACTTGCTGCTGCTTCATCTTTGGAAATTGCTTCTCAATGTGCTGGAAAAAATAAAATTGACCAAGCTGCATTGGTAGGTGAAGCAATTGCTAAAAAAGCGACAGAAAAAGGTATTTCAACAGTCGTGTTCGATAGAAATGGTTATTTATACCATGGAAGAGTAAAATCTTTGGCTGAGTCAGCTCGTAGTAACGGTTTAAAATTTTAATCACATGTTAGATAGTAATTCAAAAAAAGTAAGAACTTCTGATTTAGAATTGAAGGATCGTTTAGTTGCAATCAATCGTGTGACTAAAGTTACTAAAGGAGGTAGAACATTTACGTTTGCGGCTATTGTTGTCGTAGGTGACGAAAACGGTATCGTTGGATACGGACTTGGTAAAGCTGGTGAAGTTACCGCAGCAATTGCAAAGGGTGTTGAAGACGCAAAGAAAAACTTGATAAAAGTTCCTTTGATTAAAGGTACGTTGCCTCACTCGCAAGAATCGAAATTCGGTGGCGCTATCGTATACTTGCAACCTGCAACCCCTGGTACTGGAATCAAGGCTGGTGGTGCAATGCGTGCAGTATTGGAAAGTGCAGGAATTAAAGATGTCTTGGCAAAATCAAAAGGTTCTTCGAACCCTCACAATGTTGTGAAAGCTACGTTCAAGGCATTGATGGAAATGCAAGATGCTGCGATGGTTGCTGAGCAAAGAGGTGTAGAATTGACAAAAGTATTTAACGGATAAAAACTTATTCATTATGTCTAAAGTTCGTATTACTTTACAAAAAAGTAAAATAGATAGAAGTAAAGCTCAAAAATTGGTACTTGAAGCATTGGGTTTGAATAAAATCGGTTCAAGTGTTGAGAAAGAAGCCACTCCACAAATCATGGGCATGGTGGCAAAAGTAAGTCATTTAGTAAAAACAGAAGAAATATAATTCGACGATGGATTTACATACATTAAAACCTGTTCAAGGAACAAAAAGTAGAAAGATTGTTGGCCGTGGCGCTGGTTCTGGTCTTGGCGGAACGAGTACTCGCGGTAGTAAAGGTGCTAAGTCAAGAAGCGGTTATTCTCGTAAGATGGGTTTCGAAGGTGGTCAGATGCCGTTGCAGAGACGTGTGCCTAAATTCGGTTTCAAACATCATCAAAGAGTAGAATTTAAAGTTATTAATTTAAGCGAGATTCAATCTTTGTTTGATAAAAAAGGAGTTTCAGAATTCAATAGAGAAGTTTTTGTTGAAAATGGTCTTGCTTCACGCAACGACTTGATAAAAGTTTTGGCAAAAGGTACGTTGACAGCAAAAGTAACTGTAAGTGCCGATGCAATCTCTGAAAAAGCAAAAGCTGCTATCGAAGCTCAAGGTGGTTCTGTACAAGAATAGAAATTAGAAAAATAGAAGAAAAATGAAATTTATCGAAACCATAAAGAATATATATAGGATAGAGGAGTTACGAACTCGTATCTTATTTACTCTGGGTTTGATATTAATCTATAGATTAGGTTCTTTCGTCGTATTGCCAGGTATCGATCCAGATAGTTTGGCTAATTTGGAACGTCAATCGAACGAAGGTCTTTTGGGATTGATTAATATGTTCTCTGGTGGTGCATTTGCAAATGCATCGGTTTTTGCATTGGGAATTATGCCGTACATTTCTTCATCAATTGTTATTCAATTGTTGGGAATGGCCATTCCGTACTTCCAGAAACTACAGAGAGAAGGTGAAAGTGGTCGTAAGAAAATTACGCAGATTACGCGTATTTTGACTATTTTCATTACGGCAGCTCAGGCTCCTGCATATTTGAAAAACTTGGAATATCAAATTGGCGCAGACTTTTCTGGAGCATTCTGGTTGTCTTCTATTATTATAATGGTTGCAGGAACAATGTTTGTTATGTGGTTGGGTGAACGTATTACCGACAAAGGTGTTGGAAATGGTATTTCACTCATCATCATGATAGGTATCATTGCTCGCTTCCCGTCTGCTTTGTTCCAAGAGTTTGGAACAAGAATCGAAGGTGCCGGCGGTTTGATTGTATTCTTGATTGAAATCGTGATGTTGCTTGTGATTATTACATTGGCAGTATTACTAGTTCAAGGTACTCGAAGAATACCTGTTCAATATGCAAAACGTGTTGTCGGAAATAAGCAATACGGTGGTGTTCGTCAATATTTGCCTATTAAGGTGAACGGCGCAGGTGTGATGCCTATCATCTTCGCTCAGGCTTTGATGTTCATTCCGTTGACGTTTGCTGGATTCTCCGCTTCAGATAATGCGTCTTCATTCTTGACAGCATTTGCTGACCATACGAATTTGTGGTACAATATAGTATATGCAGTATTAATCATAATCTTTACGTATTTCTATACTGCTATCACAATGAATCCACAGCAGATTTCGGAGGAGTTGAAACGTAACGGTGGATTTATTCCGGGTGTAAAACCAGGAAAGAAAACAGCTGATTTTATTGATACGGTAATATCAAGAATCACGTTGCCGGGTTCAATATTCTTGGCAATAGTTGCAATTCTTCCTGCATTCGCATCGTTGGCACATGTAAGTAACCAATTCTCATATTTCTATGGTGGTACGTCATTGTTGATTATCGTGGGTGTGATTTTGGATACATTGCAGCAGATTGAAAGTTATTTGTTGAACCGTCATTATGATGGTTTGATGAAGACAGGAAGAATAAAAGGTCGTTCGGGTATTGGTAATACAATGATTTAATTTATGGCTAAGCAACAGTCTATAGAACAAGACGGAACCATTGTAGAAGCATTATCGAATGCGATGTTTCGGGTTGAATTGACGAACGGACACGTCATTACAGCTCATATCTCTGGCAAAATGCGTATGCATTACATAAAAATTTTGCCTGGCGATAAAGTAAAGGTAGAAATGTCCTTATATGATTTAACAAAAGGAAGAATAACATTCCGATATAAGTAAAATAATAGAACAATGAAGGTTAGAGCATCTGTAAAGAAAAGAAACGAAGATTGTAAAATCGTTCGTCGTAAAGGTAGAGTTTACGTGATAAACAAAAAAAATCCTAAAATGAAACAACGTCAAGGATAATTTAATAATTTTGCACAAATTTTTAAGGAGTCAGTATGGCAAGAATAGCAGGTATAGATTTACCAAAGAATAAAAGAGGTGAGATTGCGTTAACGTATATCTATGGAATTGGCAGAACAACTGCATGTAACATTTTGGACAAAGCAGGTATAGACAGAGGTATCAAAGTTCAGGATTGGACTGATGCTCAAGAAACTGCTATACGAAATATTATTGCAGACGAGTTGAAGGTAGAGGGTGAGTTGCGTTCTGAAGTTCAAATGAACATAAAACGATTGATGGATATCGGATGTTATAGAGGAATTCGTCACCGTTTGGGACTTCCAGTTCGTGGACAGTCAACGAAGAATAATGCAAGAACAAGAAAAGGTAAGAAAAAAACTGTTGCAAATAAGAAGAAAGCAACGAAATAATAATTGATACGGTATGGCTAAAAAGACAAAGTCTGTAAAGAAAGTTGTAAAAGTTGAAGCTGCTGGACAAGCACACATTCATGCTTCATTCAACAACATCATTGTTACGATTACAAACGGTGAAGGTCAAGTAATTTCATGGTCTTCGTCAGGTCGTAAAGGATTCCGTGGATCAAAAAAGAACACTCCTTATGCTGCTCAAGTGGCTGCACAAGATTGTGCGAAAGAAGCATTCGATTTAGGATTGCGCAGAGTGAAAGTTTTTGTGAAGGGTCCAGGTGCCGGTAGAGAATCGGCAATTCGCACAATCCACAATGCAGGGATTGAAGTAACAGAAATCGTGGACGTTACTCCGTTACCACACAATGGATGTAGACCACCAAAAAGAAGAAGAGTATAATTTATAATTGTTAAAAAGAGATGGCAAGATATACAGGATCAACATCGAAGATTGCTCGTAGATTTGGTGAACCGATCTACGGTCCAGATAGTGCTCTACAAAAGAAAAATTATGCACCAGGTCAGCACGGCCCTTCAAAAAGAAGAGGTAAAAAGACAGAATATGGTGTTCAGTTGCAAGAAAAGCAAAAAGCAAAATATACCTACGGAGTTTTGGAACGTCAGTTCTCTAACTTGTTTGCCGAAGCAGAACGTAAACCGGGTATCACGGGTGAAATCTTGATTCAATTACTAGAACAAAGATTGGACAACGTGGTTTTCCGTATGGGTATCGCTCCTACGAGACGTGCTGCACGTCAGCTTGTAAACCATGGTCATATTATGGTTAACGGAAAAGTTGTAAATATCCCTTCTTTCTCTGTTAAACCGGGAATGGTGATTGCAGTTCGTCCAAAATCAAAATCTTTGGAAGTTATTACGAGCTCTTTGAGCACTCGTTCTGTAAGCAAATATGGTTGGTTGGAATTTGACAATTCCGAAATGCAGGGTAAATTCTTGAATGTACCTGACAGATCAGAAATTCCGGAAAACATCAAGGAACAATTAATCGTAGAACTTTATTCTAAACAATAATATAGAGGCATTATTCTATGGCAATTTTAACATTTCAAAAACCCGATGAAGTTATAATGCTTGAATCGGACGATCGCTTGGGTGTATTCGAGTTTCGCCCATTAGAACCAGGTTATGGAACGACAGTCGGAAATGCAATCCGTAGAGTTTTGCTTTCTGCATTGGAAGGATATGCGGTAACAAATATCAAAATCGAAGGCGTAGACCACGAGTTTACAACAATCAGAGGTATTCAAGAAGATGTTACTGAAATCATTCTTAACATTAAGAAAATTCGTTTCAAAAAAGTAACTCCAGAAGCTGTTCAAAACGAAAAATTCTCGGTTACTATATCTGGTAAAACTGTCTTCACGGCAGGCGATTTGAACGCGTTCATGACAAACTTCCAAGTTTTGAACCCAGAACAAGAATTGTGTCACATGGATTCTTCCATTAAATTGACAATTGATTTCTTGATTGGCAAAGGACGCGGATATGTTCCTGGCGAAGAAAACAAGTTGGCTGATGCTGAATTCGGAACAATTCCAGTAGATTCAATATTTACTCCTATCGTAAATGTGAAATACTCTGTCGAAAACTATCGTGTTGAACAGAGAACCGACTACGAAAAACTTGTTCTTGAAATCAAGACTGACGGCTCAATTCATCCAAAAGATGCGTTGAAGGAAGCTGCACGTATTTTGATTCAACACTTCATGTTGTTCTCTGTTGACGAAAAGATAGTTCTTGACAACGGCGGTAGCATCGAAAATGAAGAATTCGACGAAGAAGTACTTCACATGCGTCAGTTGTTGAAACAACGTTTGGTTGACATGGATTTGTCTGTTCGTGCATTGAATTGCTTGAAAGCGGCAGATGTCGAAACTTTGGGAGAATTGGTGCAGTTCAACAAAAACGATCTGCTTAAATTTAGAAATTTTGGTAAAAAATCGCTTACTGAATTGGATGAGTTGTTAGAAAACTTGAACCTGACATTCGGTATGGATATTACAAAGTACAAATTGGATAAAGAATAGAAAGAGATGAGACACGGAAGAAAAGTAAACCATTTAGGTAGAACACATGCACATAGATTGGCTATGTTGTCGAATATGGCAACGTCTTTAATCATGCATAAAAGAATAAAAACAACGGTTGCAAAGGCTAAAGCCTTACAACAATATGTTGAACCGCTGATTAACCGTTCAAAAGAAGATACGACTCATTCTCGTCGTGTTGTATTCAGCTACTTGCAAAACAAATATGCGGTGACTGAATTGTTCCGCGAAGTTGCAGGAAAGGTTGCTGACAGACCAGGTGGATATACAAGAATCATCAAATTAGGTACTCGTTTGGGCGATGCTGCTGAAATGTGCTTAATCGAATTGGTTGATTTTAACGAAGTATATTCTAAAACAGGTAAGGCAACTGCAACTAAGAAAGCTCCAGTTCGTAGAAGTCGTAAGAAATCTACTGCTGCTGCAACTGATGCTAAAGTTGTTGAAGAAGCTCCTGCTGCTGAAGCTCCAAAAGCAGAAGAAACTCCTGCTGCAGAATAAGAAGTTTTTTGAACATTCCAATAGAACGGAATCTACTACGTGTAGGTTCCGTTTTTTTATGCAGTTGATATATTTTGTTGATGTTTTTTGAATATTTTTCTGTAATTTTGAAACACAATCAAATTATATAGGAATATGAATAATTTTAATTTTTACAGTCCGACAGAGTTCGTTTTTGGAAAGGACAGAGAAGTGGAATGTGGCGATTATGTGATTAAACACGGTGGCTCAAAAGTTTTGTTGCATTATGGCTCTTCGTCGGCAAAAAAATCTGGTTTACTTGACAGGGTACAAAAATCTTTACAAAATAAAGGGATTCCTTTTGTTGAATTAGGTGGAGTTCAACCAAATCCACACGATTCGTTGGTTTACAAAGGAATTGAATTGTGTAGAAAAGAAAGTGTTGATTTCATTCTTGCAATAGGCGGTGGTTCTGCTATTGATTCCGCTAAGGCTATTGCTATGGGAGTACCATACGATGGTGATTTTTGGGACTTCTATAGCGGCAAGTCTCCGCAAAAAGCACTTCCTGTTGGAACAATATTGACAATTGCTGCGGCTGGTAGCGAAGGCTCCGGCGATTCTGTCATTACAAAAGAAGACGGCATGCTTAAACGTGGAGCAGGAGGTGATTGTATTCGCCCGAAGTTCTCCATTCTTAACCCGCAATTGACGTGTACCTTGCCAGCTTATCAGACGGCGTGTGGTGCAACGGATATCATGGCTCATATTTTTGAACGCTATTTCACCAATACAAAGGAAGTTGAAGTGACCGACAGATTATGCGAGGCATTATTGTTGACCATGATAAAGGAAACGCCGCGTGTCATTGCCGAGCCACAAAACTACGATGCTCGTGCAAACATCATGTGGGCGGGAATGGTCGCCCATAATAATATTGTTGGTGTGGGACGTGACCAAGACTGGAACAGCCACGGCATTGAACATGAACTGTCTGCGTTGTACGATTGCGCCCACGGAGCAGGACTTGCCGTTATAATGCCAGCGTGGATGGAATATGTGATGAACCACGACGTGATGCGTTTTGCGCAAGTTGCTACTCGTGTGTGGGGTTGCCAAATGAACTTTGCAAATCCCGAAATTACGGCAAAAGAAGGCATCGGTAAGTTCCGCCAATTCCTTAGCAATATTGGAATGCCAATAAATTTTGAACAGTTAGGTGCAAAAGAATCCGATATTCCTAAATTGGTAAAATCATTTGGCATTGGAGACGGTGAGACTGGTGGTTTTGTCCATCTCAAGGCAAAAGATGTGGAAAATATTTATAAAATAGCTGCACACGCACGGTTATAGTGCATTTCAAACGCAACAATGTCAGGTAATGATAAAAATCCTTGATAAAAAATTTAGTTTTTATTTGGAATGTATTTTTTTTTTTTTTACAATTGCGAAAAAATAAATATTATGAAAAAGATTTTGTTATTATTATCTGCGTGTGCTTGTATGATTTCGTGCGACAAAGATGAAGCAAAGCCGGAAGATAGCAAAAAAATATCGTCTTTCGAAGAATATGTAGAGTACACAATTAAATCTGGCAGTGAGGAAGACGAAGGGTCTCTATGGGTGCAAAATCCATCCTTGAATTTGGATGATCCAAGAAAATCTGGCATAGTTGATACGTTATTGTTCAAAAACGGTGTTTGCTACAAACATTCTACGTTAGACGGCTGGGCATATAGTATAGAAAATGGGAAAATTACATTTACTAAAGACGGTGAAAGCAAGACCTTTAAC
>JAEEGL010808766.1_pt1 | contig 14048 bp, 1 predicted proteins | sample 9134231 | NCBI WGS metagenome assembly JAEEGL01 (sample SAMN16246548, study PRJNA631951) | gut metagenome | biome: gut microbiome; feature: rumen; material: fiber-attached | host: Bos | place: Iran: Karaj | collected 2018-10
CGCCAACCACGTCTTCCACTTCGACCGCTGGTGGAACCCCGCCGTCGAAAACCAGGCCACGGACCGGGCGCACCGCATCGGGCAGACGAAGACCGTTTTCGTCCACACCTTCATTTGCGAGGGGACGCTCGAATCGCGCATCGACGACCTGATTACCGGCAAGACAGAACTGGCGCGCCAGATCGTCGGCAGCGGCGACTCCTGGGTCGCCGGCCTCTCCGACGACACGCTCCGCGAGGTCCTCGCGCTCTCGGCCTCGGCGACGGCATACGCCGACGACCCGGAGTAACCCTACCTGCGCCCGCCCTTGGGCGGAGAGGGTTGCTTTCGTTCTGCAATTTGACTTTCCTCCCGCGATTGTGGGATAATTATTATGTCGTTTGGCGAGGCTTTGCCGCGTCGGACGGCCAATAATCTAGCAACGCTGCAAAGCGATCGCCGTAGGAAACGAAGGATATTTCTCAAACATCGACACCTTGCAGAGGTAGCGCGTAGGCGCTTCCTCTCTTTGTGTTTTAGTTCTGACATCCTAAGTTCTCCCGGGAGAGGCTATGAGTTTTCTGGTGGTTCGTTCTGCAAGAACGATAATGGAAAGTTTCTGAAAGATGAAGATAACGACAGTGACAGCTTTGATGGCGGCGACACTCGCCGTCCTGACCGGCTTTGCCGGCGATGATCTCGCCGAGGTCCAGGCGGCCATGCTTGCCGCACAGCAGGCGAACGCCCAGGAAAGCGGCCCAGTGCGTGCGAAGGCCGCTTCCGCCGGATTGCGGGCGTCGTCTTCTGGCGGCAGTTCCGAGACATACATGGCGTCGGGAGATTTGAACAACGTCGTCGGCTCCGGCAACCTCAACTTCTCTTTCAGGGTTGACAAGCCCTTTACGGAAATCACGTCGGCGAAACTCGAGATCAATGCCTACGACGTGGACTATCCGGCGAACAACGAACACGACAAGGTTTACTTCAATGGCACCTACATCGGGCGATTGAAGGGCGTGAATGGCGACTATCAAGTCAACACGTTCTCGATTTCACCAAGCCTCATACGGTGTCCGTCATCGGAGGGACAGACAGCGGCGAACTCATTCTTCGTGGCGGTCAACGTCGATAACGGCGGCTGGGTGACGGGCGTCGGCTGGGCGAAATTAACCATAAGCGGCGAGACCTTCAAGCTGACGGCAAGCAAGGACGATCCTCGCGGCATCGAGCTAAAGTGGACTGACGTCGGCGACCGATACGATGTATATCGACGGTACACGATTAATAGCGGGAAATGGGAATGGCATCGGATTTATGGAAACTTGCCCGTTAGTACTTGCCTCGACAGAAATGTTACGTACGGTGACGATGTCCATTACTATGTTGTCGCAAACACGGGTGCCAAATCTAACGAGGCGACTGGAATGAAGGGCGGCAACGGCAAGGTGCCGACAGTAACGGAAGTCGATGTCAGTGAACTGTGGATTGCGGGCGAAGGACCCTACTACTGCTTCTTGAAGTGGAACGACTTTGACAGAAGCAAGTACTACGTCTCATCGGTTTCATTTGATTTGGTGAGCGCAAGCGGAGACCATGCCTGGGGTGAAAGGAGCCATAATAGTTACATTTGGCCCTTTCTGCCAACATTCTCGCTGTCAGATGGTGACCCGCTCTCCGTCTTCGACGTTTCGAAAAACGGTTCCTACGCCTTGCGAAAAGGGAATCATGGACAGTATTCACTGCGTGTCATCTGGGAAGTCACGGACAAGACGACTCGGAAACTTCTAGACGACGGTAAGAAGCGCGAAATCGTGTGTGGCGATGTCAAGGTGTTCTTCAACAAATACGATTCTGACACCGGGATCCCGAATTGGCTTTACTATTGGCCAAAGGATGGCGCGATTTCAAAATGGCCTTTTGGAAGTGGAACGGGTGAAAAGGCGGATGGCCGATTCCGATACGAACCGAATTTGCCCTTGACAACGCATGGGATGCAGAGGCCGATTTTCAACCACAGAAAAGGTCCTAAAGCCCCGAATGGCTTTCCACCGATCTACTACCTTTCCGGATCGTGTGACCACACCTATGTGCTTGGAGTGAATGCGGCCAGCAGGGGTACAAAAATCAATTCTTCCAACGTCACCGGATACCATGGGGTGCCAGTTGGCTCCGAAGAAGTTGGCGTCAAGAAGCTTGCCGCCGTCATCGCCCATGAGCAAATGCATGGGGAAATTGCGAATGGGACTTATGGCGACTACGGGACCAAAGGTTGGCTTTTCATTGGAGAAGTGGAAAGGAGAAAGGCCTATGAATATGAAAGTAGCACCGCCCTGAAGAATGCGTTGGATGCTGCAGGATATAACAGCGGATGGAATCATTATCGGTTTGGAGATTATTACGACGCCATTGTCAATGCCTTCGCATCCGGCAAGTTTGTGACTGACTTTGACGGAGACGGAATCGCGGATACGGACGAGACTGGGGGACGCTATGGTTCCTGGGGGTTCAGCAATACAAACCCAGATACATTCAACTTTGCGGCATATACGCAAACATATGCCACATACGGTGACAACGAGGTGCTGGCCCGCGATGCGGAAAAGAACGGTGACATCTATGTTCGTGGAAGGGAGGGGAAAGATTGGGCTTGGCCTGGATCACAGATTTTCCGTAATTGGACAGATCATTACCAAAATGAAAGCCGCACAATGATGGGCTATAGCGAGAGCGCCTGGGGCAGAGAGTCAGCTAGTTATAAAATGTGGGTACAGGGGAAGGGGCGAGTCCATAAGGGCGATTGGCAGATGGCGATTGATGGCCGAACACGGGCTACGCCCAAATTCAGGGCGGATTCTGCGGCCGCTTTGAACGCCGACGGCAATGACGAGGAGGAAGAAGCGCCATCATCATGGCATGGAAGGCTCACATCGCTTCCCGACATATCGATTTCGACGGGGTCAGTCTATGCTGTCTCCTGTTCGGAATTGGAGGCAGAGCGTGGTGTTTCGGGAAGGGTTGATTCGTTCCGCTGGGCGATATCGCTTACAAATGAAACCGATGAGGCCATTGCGGTAACGCTGCAATGCTATCTTACCGACTCGGCGACGAATGCGGTGGCCTGGGTTGCCACAAATCTGACATGCGAGGCCGGGTTGTCCAAGACGGAAGTCAGATTTGACGCCAGAGACATCTTCCTATGGGATGAGGCGAGGCCGATGCTCTATGCCGTGACTCTTCGAAGTAGTTCTGGCGATATCGGATGGATGATTTCGGAGCAGATGCCATGCGCCCTTTCAGAGTTTAGTCGCTCAATGGCCGACTTGGCGAATGACAAGGGGTGGATTTTGCCAGATAGCGTTTTGGTTGATGTGTCGTCGCATGGAGTCGTCGCATCTGGGAAAGTGGCCCGTGTTTTGGACAATGCGGCGCTGATAGTGGCGACGCTAACCGATGCGGAGGGGTTGTCCCTAATGACGGAATCTATCATGGTCGAAGGTTCTGGGACCAACGATTTCACGGTGTCTTTCGACGGCGACACCCTCTATCGTCTGGCAAGGCCATTGCCCTACACGCTGGAGTCTTTACGCCTTGTGGAGGATGGTGTGACGGTTTTCGAGTTGGAGTGCAGTAACTTGATCGAAGCGGAAGGCGCCCAGTCTTTCCGGCCTTCCGACTTGGATATCCACGCATTGCCCAATTCAGGCCGCTGGAGGGAACCCGTACTCGGGACGGACGGTCTGTGCAGCCAGATCGCCTTTGGATTTGCGGTGTCGAACAGCACCGACGATGCGAAATCCTGTCTTGTCCGGGCCTCGCTATTGGGAACAAACGACGAATGCGTCTGCTCGACGACTCTCCCCGTGCCGCTGCAAGGTGGAAGCAATTACGTTGAGGTCACATTCCCTTCAGTTCAAATCAAAGCCGCGCAGTACGAAGGGGACTCCTACCATGTCGGGAACATCCTGATTGAAGCTGGAGAAGGGGCAGACGAGATTGAAATACTTCATACGGACGGGAATGGCATTGTTGTCCCAAGGGAATCGCTTTCAGGCGCCCCCTTCGTCGTTTCCGGCGAGGCTGTTTGTCGCACGGGGGATGTTTACAAGCCAATCATAGTGGAAGTTCCCATCGACGTGATGCGGGCGGGCGACATCTCCGCCTCTGCAATCGTGACGGACACGAACGGGGAGTTCGTTGTCCGCTCGGAAACGAACTTGACCTTTTCCGTTGGCAGCAACCAGGTGGTTGAGGTGGAGTTTGCCGCCAAGGACTTGATTTCCACGGGCGTCTCGGGACCGTATGTCATCCACTACCTCGTCCTCCGCTCCGGCTACGAGGGCGTGGAGGAGGTGCGCATTGAGGAGTTCCGGGAAGAAGTCAATTACACGCCAACCCTGTACGTCGATGCGACTGGCGGCGACGATGCGTCCGACGGCATTTCCAGTGAAACGGCGAAACGGACAATCCAGGCCGCCATGGAATGGGCGTGCGATGGTGCGGTTATCAATGTTGGAGCCGGCGACTACATCTGCCCAGCGGACACGGATGGTGAGACATTCCTGAACGTCGACAAGAAGGTGAGCCTTGTCGCGACCGCCGGCGACCCGTCAAAGACACGGATTGTGGGGCTTCGCGGCAGTTCGACAAACGACGTGCGCGGCGTGTATCTCGCGGAAGGGGCGATGCTGGCCGGCTTCACGATTACGAACTTCCAGATGTCGGCTGGTGGTGGCGTAGGCGTCTACGGCGAGGGGCTCGGCGCCGTCGTGTCGAACTGCGTGATTGCAGGATGCTTGGCGACGCATGACGGCGGAGGTGTTTACCAATGCACGGTCTATGACTCCACGATACGGGCCTGCCGCGCGCAGAACGGTGGCGGAGCGGCGCAATCTTCGCTTGTCCGATGCTTACTCGACGGCAACACGGCCACTCAATACGGTGGAGGCGTCGCATACGGTACGGCGGCTAATTGTACGATACGCAATGGTACAGCCACTCGTGGCGGCGGAGGAACTGCTTATGCGGTCGTTGTTGATTCTTTGATAGAGGATAACAAAGCCTCTTCCACATCCTCCCAGTATGGCGGCGGCGGCGTTTATCAGGGACACACAAGCCGCTGCACTATCAGGCGAAACACATCGGGCACCTATGGCGGAGGCATGCGTCAGGGGGGGGCGGACAATTGCGTATTCTTCGGGAATACGGCGAGCGGTTATGGCGGCGGCACATATGCGACCACCTGCACTAACTGCACAGTCGTCGGAAACAGGGCAGGCTCCTATGGCGGTGGAATGTACAGTGGCAGCGCGTATAATTCAATTGTCTGGGGGAACGCCGTTTCCGGAGTTTCCCCAAGTTCATCGCAACAGTATATCTATGGGAATCTTCGCAATGTTTCCGCGCTGTATACATGTTCCAGTCCGCTGCAGGCTGGCGAGGGAAACATTGCCGTCGATCCTTGCTTGCTCGGAGAACAATACGGGGTTGTCCTCTTAATGAACGGTTCGCCCTGCATAGATGCTGCTTCGCAGGTCACGACGAACGGCGTTGTGATAGGTGTGGGAGAGACGGATATTGCGGGATCCCCACGTGTCCTCGATGGACGCCCCGATATGGGTGCTTATGAAGGCGGGACGAATGCGCTTCTTGTTGTCGCCAGGTTGGTCGGCACCGGTGTCGTCGAGCCGGATGTCACGCTTGCTAAATCTGGCGACGAAGTCCGTATTGTTGCAACGGAAACGATACGGCCATTTGAGCATTTTGAAAAGGACGGCGCGGTTCTTTCCAAAACGAATGAGATAACTGTCGCTGTTCCTGATGGCGAAAATGTTGTCATTGATGCTGTCTTTGCAAAGTACGCTTTCCATGTCGACGCCCAAAACGGCAACGACGGGGCTGATGGCCTCTCTTGGACGACGGCCAAGAAAACGATTCAGGCGGCCATCGATTGCGCGCTCGATGGCGAGAAAATCTGGGTCGCCCGGGGCACATACGACCCGATTGTCACATCGGACAAGGCCGTGGAAATAGAGGCGGTTGACGGTGCGGCGGCGACCGTCATCGACGGCGGCGGCGTGAGCCGTTGCGCGACTTTGGCGACATCCGGATCGATGGCGAGCAAGACCAACAGTGTCCTCGTGGGCTTCACGTTGACCAACGGGCATTCCTACCAAGGGGCCGGCGCGTTCGGCGGAACGCTTAAGAACTGCGTCATCAAATCCAACGTTGCGGATGGTTCCTCATCCTGCTACGGCGGGGGCACATACTACGGCGCGCAATACAACTGCCGGTATGAGCGAAATTCGGTTTCCGCCACTACGAGTGGATATGGCGGAGCCGCCTATTATGGGACAAGTTACAACTGCTCATACGTTGACAACTCCGTTTCCGGCGGGACTGATGGTTACGGCGGCGCCGTATACTACGGCACGCACTATGACTGCGGGCTGACCAACAACACGGCCGGCACATACGGCGGCGCGGCATACGGGGGGACGTGGCGTCGGGCTTCAGCATCCAAGAACAAGGCGCAGTACGGCGGCGCTTTCTATTATGGCTCCGTTTACGATTCCGCGATAATCGGGAACAGGGCAAACAGTGACGGTGGCGGCGCCTACAAGACAACGCTTTCCAACTGCCTTGTCGCCAACAACCAGGCGCTTGGCGGCAACGGCGGCGGCGCTCTTTTGACCGAGTACACGGCGACGCGGTGCGCGTTTGCAAAGAACCGGGCCCATGGATCTGGTGGCGGCGTTTACGAAGGAACGTGCAACGACTGCGGCTTTACAAACAATACTGCGACATCCAATGGGGGCGGCGCGTACAACATAACAGCGAACAGGTCTTCATTCACGGGGAACAGCGCGGCCACGGGCGGCGGCACTTACAACGGGACCTACAACTTCTGCACACTGGAAGGGAATACCTCTTCGGGCGAGGGCGGCGGGGCCTACAGCGGCACGTTCAACGACTCGCTGATTTCCGGCAACACGGCTTCGGGCGTGGGCGGCGGATTGAGCCGCGGCACCTTCCACAGGTCGCGCGTCATCGGAAATCGCTCGTACAGCGACGGAGGCGGCGTTTACAACGGCAACGGCTACAATTCTCTCATTGTAAAGAACAAGGGACTTGGCAACGGCGGCGGCACATACGGTGGCTACAACTACAACTGCACCATCACCGAAAACTGGTGCGGCGGGAATGGCGGGGGAACTTGCAGCGGCTACCTGTACAACACGATTGTCGTTGACAATTCCTATCCGGATGGGGAGTACAACCGCGATGGCGGTTCTTCCTACAATTGCCTTACTTCAAACTCCGGCAACCCAAAGTTCGTCAACCCCGCTGAGGGCGACTACAGGCTTCGCGTCGGCTCGCCTTGCATCAACGCCGGAAACAACTCGTATGCGAATGGGACAAGCGACCTCGCCCTGGCGACGCGCATCCAGGGCGGAACGGTTGACATCGGGGCATACGAGGGCGGCGTTGAAGGGCTGGTCGTCGTTGTTGATTCCATTGGCGTCGGTACGCTTGAATACGGCCCGACTATTGTGACGAATGGCGGAGCGTTCAGCGTATCCGCGCAACCGACCGGGCGGGCCTTCCTGCACTTCCTGACGAATGGAGTGGTGTCGACGACTTCTCCGACTCTGGAATTGGCGGACATCTCCTCCGATGTCAAGGTGACGGCGGTTTTCGCTCATGAGATGTTTGTCGATGGAACTACTGGCAACGACGGCAACGACGGGCTTTCATGGGCGACGGCGAAGAAGACGATTCAGGCTGCGATTGATGCCTCTGTTGAAGGCGACACGATCTGGGTCGCGGAGGGAGTGTATGCGCCAATAGTCGCGCGCGACCGCAAACTGGAAATCGTTTCCGCGAAAGGTCCAACATGGTCAATCATTGATGGCGGCGGAGTGTCATGCTGTGCATGGATTGGCAACGAAGCGGACTTTCAATTTGTCAGCGACACTCGTCTTTCCGGGTTTACACTGCGCAATGGTTATACCGCACATGGCGGTGGTGTGAAGTATGGAAGAATTGACAACTGCATTGTGGAAAACTGCCACGCAACGGGACATGGCGGCGGAATCGATTACTCGATGGTCAGCAACTGCATCGTCCGTAACAACACCGCAGAAGATTGCGGTGGTGGTGCTGTCGGAAACAGATGGATAAGATTTCGCGACAGCAAGTTCATTGGAAATTTGGCGAGGACAACTGGTGGTGGCGTCCACATGTATGGAGACGGCGCTTTTAGGAACTGCGAGTTTTCGGGAAACATCGCCGGAAGCAACGGCGGGGCCATGTATGGCGGGATGGCATACGACTCGACGTTCACAGGCAACCAGGCGGCTACGGGTGGTGCGACCTACAACGGGACGTTCTACCGGTGCACACTTTCCGGCAACACATCGACGGGCGAAGGCGGCGGCGCCTACAGCGGGACGTTCTACGATTCCGTAATATCGAACAACACCGCCTCTGGCGCGGGGGGCGGACTGTCCCGCAGCACCTACTGGCGTAGCCGCGTCGCCGGGAACGTCGCCCAAGGCGAAGGCGGCGGCGTTTACAACGGGACGGGCTACAACTCGCTCATCGTCGGGAACAGGACGACGGCCGGTGGCAGCGGTGGCGGAACGTCGAGCGGCTACACCTACAACTGCACCATATTCGGCAACGAGACCGGCAACTACGGCGGCGGAACCTACAACGGCTACCACTATAACTCCATCATCTGGGGCAACAACAGCAACGGTGACGAGAACCACAACACTTACGGCGGGTCGTATTACTCGTGCAGAACGGGGAATCCCAAATTCGTGGATTCCGGGACGGGGGACTTCCGGCTTCGCACAGGATCGCCGTGCATTAACTCGGGTAATGGATCGTATGTGAATGGCAGTACCGACATGGCCGGCCGCACGCGCGTCCAGGACGGGACGGTGGATGTCGGCGCATACGAGGGCGCGGTCGCCGGGCATGTCATGGCAGTTCGCACAATTGGCCTTGGGAATATTGAACACGGCCCCGTAACTGTTGTTGAGGGAGGATCGTTCACGGTGTCCGCGCAGGCAACGGGACGTACGTTCCTTTATTTTCTGACGAATGGCGTCATCGCCACGACATCGCCGACGCTGGAACTGTCGGGAATTTCGGCGGACATCACGGTGACGGCGGTCTTCGCGCACGAAATGTTCGTCGATAACGCGAACGGAGACGACGCGAATGACGGCCTTGCGTGGGCGACGGCGAAGCGGACAATCCAGGCGGCGATTGACGCCTCCGTCGCGGGCGATACGATATGGGTTGCGGACGGCGTTTATGCGCCAATCATCACACAGAACCGAAAGGTCCAAATTGTCGGCTTAAACGGAAGTGACAAAACCGTTATCGATGGTGGGGGCGCGGCGCGCTGCGCGACGCTGGGGTCTAGCCCAACCCATGAGAGCAGCGTCATTCGCGGATTCACCCTTCGCAATGGATTCTCGTCGGGAAATGCCGGGGGAATCTCGTGCGGCAAGGCATTTGACTGCATTGTGGAGAGCTGCGTAGCCTCTGGGAACGGCGGCGGGGCCGACACGACCACGATGAGCAACTGCCTTGTCCGCTGGAACTCCGCCAGCGGCAGTGGCGGTGGAGCGGGAATATATGGAAGCTGCAGAAGACTCACCGACTGTCGGTTCGTCGGGAATACGGCCAGGGAATTGGGCGGCGGCGTGTATGGCGGTGTCATCGACAGATGTGAACTGTCCGGGAACATCGCGGGCGCTTCCGGCGGTGGAATGTACAGCGGCTACGCCTACGACAGCGAGATCCACGACAATCGGGCGGCAACCGGCGGCGGAAGATATGAGGGGATATCGACCAGATGCCGGATTTTCGCCAACACCTCGACGGGCGAAGGCGGTGGCGCATACAGCGGAACGTTTTACGATTCCATCGTATCGAACAATACGGCGTCTGGAGTAGGCGGCGGTTTGAGCCGTAGCACGTTCCACAGGTCGCGCATTGTCGGCAACCGCTCTGGCAGCGACGGCGGCGGCGTTTATAATGGAGCAGGATACAACTCTATCGTTGCGAAGAACAAGGCAAACGCCAATGGCGGCGGGACGTCCAGCGGCAACTACTACAACTGCACGATAACGGAGAACTACTGCGCAGACCAGGGCGGTGGGACGCATAGCGGTTACCAATACAATTCAATAATATGGAACAATGCCAAGAGTGGTTCCTACATAACCGGCGGCCAGAACAACTGCTCCGGTGGCTCGCAATATAATTGCCAGACTTCCGATCCCAAATTCGTGAATGCCGCAGCAGGCGACTACAGGCTCCGTTCCGGGTCATCCTGCATTAATGCCGGCAACGCCTCATACGTGAACGGTTCTCTGGATGTCGCGCGCAGGACACGAGTGGTGGATGGAACGGTTGACATAGGCGCGCACGAGGGAGCTGTCGAAGGATTTCTCGTCACATTGATTACTACAGGTGGCGCTGAAGTTTCTCACTCGTCTTCCGTAATCGTGAATAGCGGCGACTTTACCGTGTATTCTGCTGAAGGGGCGCGGCCATTCGTTGGCATCTTTACAAACGGCGTGTTCGCCTCCCGAACTCTACCGTTCACTTGGGAGGGCATAACATCCGACGTGAGGGTGGAGGTGAGATTCCAAAACGACCTTTACGTTGATGCGGACATGGGCGACGACGCATATAGCGGCCTCTCGCCTTATGACGCGAAGGGAAGCATTCAGGCCGCGATAGACATCTCCATTGCCGGTGACATCATCCACGTGGCCGACGGACGCTATGCGCCATTCTCCTCCGCCAACCGTGCGATTCGCATCGTAGGCGACAATGGGCCAGACCATTGCTTTGTCGATGGCGACTTTGAATCGCGGTGCGCCACGTTGGGCGGCTCGGCCTCCGATGTTCAGACGGTCATAGAAGGTCTTACCCTTTGCAACGGCTATTCATCGGCGGGCGGCGGTTGCTACTACGGGACGGCCATTGGTTGCGTAATTGAAGATTGCTATTCAACGGGCGATGGCGGCGGCGTGTACGGGACGCTCCTGCGCGGTTGCACCCTAGCCGGCAATGTCGCCGGTTCCAATGGCGGCGCTGCTTGCGGGAATTATGTCAGGGCGAGTGCCTGTCTCTTTGAAGGGAATTTCTCCTATGGCAACGGAGGTGGTCTCTCTGGCGGTTCGTGTTACGATAGCACTCTTGACGGAAACAGGGCATTGTCTGGCGGTGGAGCCGCTTATGGTTCTTGGATGCGCTCCTGCATAATGCGCAACAACCAGGCAGCATACGGTGGCGGAACATACAATGGAACCATGCACAGCTGCCTCTACTACGACAACTACGCCTCCTCTTCGGCTGGCGGCGCCTACTACGGGACATTGTATAACTGCACACTCACGCGCAACAAGGCGGCCGGAACGACGGGGGGAATGTATTACTCGACGGCATACAATACCATTAGCCGTGGCAACCTTCTAAACTCCGGGGCCGGGCATGATTATTATGGGGGATCATTCTACAACTGTTGCCTCACTGGTTCCAGCGGCAGCAATTCCTTGTTCGCCGATCCCCTGTTCTTCGATGCGGCGCACGACGACTTCCGCCTTTCCATGAACTCGCCATGCCTGAACCGAGGAAACAATTCATACGTTTCGGAGTCCCTCGACCTTCTCAGAAAGCCCCGGACGCAGGACGGCACGGTGGACATCGGCTGCTACGAGGGACCTGTCTATATCTGGCAAATCAACGTCGTCATCTGCGGCAGCGGTTCGGTTCTTAACAGTGGAACAAGCGTCATCGACGGCAATTCCCTCACCTTTACCGCCGTGGAGGACGGCAGGCCGTTCCTCGGATTCTACACGAATGACGTCTTCGCCACTTCCGCGAAGAACTTCACTTGGAATGGCATCTCCGCGAACGGGACGCTTGAAGCATGGTTCGAGCAGGACTACTACGTTGATGCCTCTAGGCCCGACGATTCCGGCGACGGACTGACGTGGGAGACGGCACGGAAAGACCTTGCGGCCGTAGTCGCGGAGGCAAGCAACGGCGCCAACATCTGGGTCAAGGGCGGGACTTACGGCCCCATTGTTTCCCAAAACAAAAAACTCCTCATCACGGCGGTTGACGGGAAAGAGGTCACGGCCATTTCCGGTGGCGGCGTATGCCAATGCGTAGATTTTTCAGGTGGAAGCGCGAATATCAGTCTCCAGACAAATACCGTGCTTGCCGGCTTCACCTTGCGGAACGGTTTCTCCGCCAATGGCGGCGGGGCAATCGGCGGAACATTGCTTGACTGCATTCTTGAAGCGAATGTCGCAACCAATTACGGCGGCGGCACCTACTACGGCAGGCAGTACGCCTGCGTCTATCGCGACAATGTGGTGAGCAACAACGCGGCGTATGCCCGTGGCGGCGCCGCATACTATGGAACGAGTTACGATTGTGTTTATACAGGCAACTTGGCGACAGGGGCGGCAAACACGTATGGAGGGGCCATATTTGGTGGAACGCATTACGACTGCTCCATATCCGGCAATAAGTCGACACGGTATGGTGGCGGCGCTTACGGGGGAACTTTTTACCGGTGCGACATCGCGAACAATGATGCTTTCTACGGAGGAGGCTGTGGCGGCTGGGCGCAAGTGCGCGATAGCCTTGTCCGTGACAACACCGCACGTTACGGGGCAGGTGGTTATAGTAGTGTGCGCTTTTATGGATGCACCGTTGTCGGTAACGTTGCACAGAATGGCGGCGGAATGATGACGGGGTGCTATGCCTACAATTCCATTGTCTGGGGCAACCGCGCCACCGTTACCACAAATCACAATTGGATTTCAACTACGATGTACTATTCGTGTTCGGAGCCGCTTGCAACGGGAACGGGCAACATCTGCTCCAATCCGCTTTTTGTCGATATGACAAACGGCAACTACAGGCTGACCGCCGAATCGCCATGCCTGGATGCGGGCTACAATGGCTACGTCAATGCGATGCGGAAGGATTTGGTTCTGCGCGACAGAATCCAGGACGGCGTTGTGGACATGGGCTGCTACGAGGGGGTGTTCTCCCTGGTTAGTGAAACGCAGACCACACCGGAACCCGTCCCATACGCCTGGCTGGATCGGTATCCTGAGATGACAGAATCCTTTGGCGGGGACTACGAGAAGACGGCAAATTCCACCGCCGCCAATGGCGTGAACAAGGTTTGGGAGTGCTACGTAGCTGGGCTCAACCCAACTAACGCAACGGATGTGTTCCGCGCCGTAATCTCAATGGACGGCGGGAAGCCGCAGATTTCGTGGGAGCCGCGACTTAGCGCCGAAGAAGAGGCAAAGCGCACGTACACCGTCGAGGGGCGGGAAAGCCTGACAAGCGGCTCTTGGGGGCCGACGAACGCGGCCAGCCGCTTCTTCCGCGTTAGGGTTGAGATGCCATAGCGGTTTGGAAACACGCGGATTTGCTCACTCCCATTTGTGAGGAAAAAACTAGCGGAGATGCTGTCATAGGGACTGAATGAGCAAACGGAAAAAAAGGACCTTCATCGCGCGCGTGCCGATTCCGGTGCGGGGCGGGATCCATGCGCAGTCGGTCCGGCCGCAGGCCTCGCGCACGTGGTGGGCGAAGCGGCGGCAGGGCGTCATGGAGGAGCTCAGGGTGGGGGCGCGTCTTGGCCGCGGCCGCAGCTACGCCCTTTCGGGGCAGGTCATCTCGGTCGATGTCGCGCCTGGCATCTGCGAGGCCGTGGTGCAGGGCGGCAGCCGGGATCCGTACCGCATTGAACTGCGGTTCGACGTCATGCCGCCCAAGGCGAAGCGTCAGATTCTCGCCAAGCTCCGGGCGCGTCCGCTGCTCGTGGCGCAGCTGCTGGTGCGGAATCTGCCCGAAATGGTCGACCTCCTCTTCCGCGCCGCCGGCTATCCGCTCGTGCCCTCCGCCGCCAATTCCTTCTCGTCGTCCTGCTCCTGCCCGGACTACGCCAACCCGTGCAAGCACATCGCGGCGGTCCTCTTCCTCCTGACCGAGGCCTTCGAGCAGGA
>JAEEGL011412307.1_pt1 | contig 14048 bp, 14 predicted proteins | sample 9134231 | NCBI WGS metagenome assembly JAEEGL01 (sample SAMN16246548, study PRJNA631951) | gut metagenome | biome: gut microbiome; feature: rumen; material: fiber-attached | host: Bos | place: Iran: Karaj | collected 2018-10
TACTTCTGTCTATGTAAATCTTTCAAAGAACTCTTTCTTTTTGCCCCCGATTTCTCGAAAGCGGGTGCAAAGGTACTGCTTTTTTCCGAACCACCAAAACTTTTAAGAAGAAATTTTCATCTTTTATGCAAAAATTCGTCCACTCTTGACGAATATCAAGACCGGAAAAGGCCTACACCTTATTAATATATATAAAGAGAGGACGAGATAGGGTGATTAGGGCGGTTAGGGGAATTAGGGAAGGTAGGGGATTGGGGGATTTAAGGGAATTATTTGGCCGGGGATTTGGTCGTTTCAAAAAATAGTCGTACCTTTGCACCCAATATAATGAATGACGATTATCATTATGTCGACGATATTACATATAGAGACAAGTACGGACGTCTGCTCAGTAGCCGTGTCTGAGGACTCTCACGTCATCTTCCAGCAGGAAGACCAATCGGGTTCTAACCACGCAGAACGACTGGGCACAATGGTAGACGAGGCCCTCTCGTTTACCGACAACCATGCCATCCCCTTTGATGCTGTGGCCGTCAGTTGCGGGCCCGGCTCTTACACAGGTCTTCGCATCGGCGTCTCGATGGCAAAGGGTATCTGTTATGCCCGCAATTTGAAGCTGATAGCCGTGCCGACGCTTGAGCTCCTCTGTGTGCCAGTACTGCTACGGGAGATGGTTGAAGACGACGCCCTGCTCTGTCCAATGCTCGACGCACGACGGATGGAAGTCTATGCGGGCATTTACACCCGTGCCCTGAAACCCGTGAGAGAGGTCTGTGCAGACATTGTGACGACCGAGACATACAAGGAATATCTTGACGCCCACCCCGTGTATTTCTTCGGCAATGGTGCCAAGAAATGCATGGACGTCATCAACCACCCGAACGCCCATCTGATAGAAGGCATACAGCCTCAGGCAAAGTGGATGCAGCCCCTGGCAGAGCGCAGACTACTCAATGAGCAATTCGAGGATGTGGCCTACTTCACGCCCTTCTATCTGAAGGACTTTGTGGCGAAAATGCCCAAGAAACTGATTTAAAGGCGAAAAAGTGAAAAGATAAAAAGTAAACGAATAAAGACATGAACATCAAAGGATTAGACTACAACACCCATCGTGACCAACTTCTGATGCCAGAATACGGTCGGGAGATTCAGAAGATGGTGGATTACGCTGTCAGCCTGACGGACAAGGCTGAGCGCCAGAGTTGCGCTCAGGAGATTATCCGCATGATGGAGACAAAGGTTCCTGAGCTCCATGACAATGTCGACTTTGAGCAGACACTGTGGGACCATCTCTACCTAATGAGCCATAAACAACTCGATATCGATTGGCCCTTTGACGTGACAGTGACCGAGAAGCTCCAGGAAAAGCCTAAAGCCATCCCCCTTCCCCAGGAAAGTATTCGCCTGCGCCACTATGGCAAACTGCTTGAACAGTTGTTTGAGAAACTCAAATCCATGCCAGAAGGTGAGGAGCGCGACGCCCTGGCCTACTATACGGCCAATCAGATGAAACGAAACCTGACAACTTGGGGCCACGGCTCAATGAGTGACGAGAAGGTGGCTGACGATCTGGCACGCTTTACCGACGGCGTCATCCAAATCGACCTGTCGACAATGAAGTTGGAGAAGGTCACTGCTGTTGAGGAACCAAAAGCGAAGAAGAAAAAGAAATAACCCCCGACGCCTATGGCATCATTCATTATCGAGGGAGGTCATCCTCTACGCGGTACGATCCGTCCACAGGGCGCCAAAAACGAGGCCCTGCAGGTGATTTGTGCCACCCTGCTGACCAGTGAGACGGTAACTATCCACAACATTCCCGACATTCGTGACGTGAACAACCTCATGCGGCTGCTCCAGGATATTGGGGTGAAAGTTGAGAGGAAAGAGGAGAACACCTACACCTTTCAGGCCGACACGCTCAACCTCGACTACTTGGAGAGCGACGAGTTCGTCAACAAGTGCGCTGAACTCAGAGGTAGCGTACTGATGATCGGTCCGTTACTCGCCCGCATGGGCAAGGCTGTCATCACGAAACCTGGTGGTGACAAGATCGGGCGCAGACGTCTCGACACCCATTTCCTCGGATTTCAAAAACTCGGTGCGAAATTCAACCACGTGCTAGGACGCGATGTCTATGAGATCTCTGTCACCCGTCTGAGGGGCGCCTATATGCTGCTCGACGAAGCTTCGGTGACAGGTACCGCCAACATCGTGATGGCAGCCGTCTTTGCCAAAGGCAAAACCACCATTTACAATGCGGCCTGCGAGCCCTACCTGCAACAGCTCTGTCAACTCCTGAATAAGATGGGGGCGAAGATCAGCGGCATCGCCTCCAACCTCCTGACCATCGAGGGTGTCGCCGAATTGCACGGAACCGAACACACCATCCTGCCCGACATGATCGAGGTAGGTTCCTTCATCGGCATGGCAGCAATGTGCGGTGACGGCATCCGCATCCAAAACGCCTCTGTAGAAAACCTCGGCATCATTCCCGATGCCTTCCGTCGATTAGGTGTGAAAGTCAAGGTGGAGGGAGATGACCTATATATCCCCCGTCAGCGTCATTATGAGATCCAGTCGTTCATCGACGGCACCATTATGACACTGGCAGATGCCCCCTGGCCAGGTTTGACGCCCGACCTTCTCTCAGTGCTCATCGTCGTGGCGACACAGGCCAGAGGCTCGGTTCTTTTCCACCAAAAGATGTTCGAGAGCCGTCTGTTCTTCGTCGACAAGCTCATCGACATGGGTGCCCAGATTATCCTTTGCGACCCTCACAGGGCAGTTGTCGTAGGTCACGACCGGAAAGTCTGTCTGCGCGGTGGCCGTATGACCAGCCCTGACATCCGAGCAGGTATCGCTCTGCTCATCGCAGCGATGAGTGCCAGTGGTACCAGCCGTATCGACAACATAGAACAGATAGACCGCGGCTATGAAAACATCGAGGCCCGCCTCAATGCCCTGGGCGCCAGCATCAGACGAAATGATTAAGCAGGAAGAAGTATATAAGATAGGCCGGTTAGGCAAGAGCCACGGTGTCAAGGGAGAGGTCTCATTCCTCTTCGATGACGACGTCTTCGACCGCACCGATACCGACCACCTCATCCTCGACATTGATGGCATCCTCGTGCCTTTCTTCATTGAGGAGTATCGTTTCCGAAGTGACGCCAACGCCATCATGAAATTCGAAGGCATCGACAGCCAGGAACGTGCCCGAGAACTCACGGGCTGTGACGTTTACTTCCCCCGCGACCTTGCCGTCAAAGACGATGACACGATCTCATGGTCAGCCATCGTGGGTTTTGACATCATTGACGCCAACACGAATAAATCCGTTGGTTGCATCGCCTCTGTTGATGACTCAACGCTAAATATTCTTTTCTGTCTCGAAGACGGACATCTCATCCCCGCCTCAGAAGATCTTATCACAAAGATTGACCAACAGGCACGTACCATTACCATGCACCTGCCTGCAGGCCTACTCGACCTTTGATTTTTATTTGCTGTATATTGCCTTCGATGCTATAAAGCGACGATGACATCGAGGGTAGTTCCAGATGTGCCAAAGGCAATACTATTCTTCTGCCGAGGAAACACTTTGTCCGAAAGCCACCACGTGAGTTCTGTGACGCCGAACCCAAGCGCTGCACCGGCAGCTACATCATACCAGTGATGGCGGTCTTTGGCAACGCGATCCACCACTACGAACGTCGCTACACCATAACCCACCACCGAAATCCATGGCGACACCTTCCCAAACTCCTTATGTAGTGCCGTTGCACCAGCAAAGGCAATCATCGAATGGCCAGAAGGAAACGACTTCTGGTCACTGTCGTCAGGTCTCCATTCCTTAATCGAGTGTTTCAGTATCCACCCGACACCAGCTGTAGCGGCCCACGAAACAGTTGTCGTGACTGCAAGTTTCTTCCATTCATCCCGACTCTCCACCCCACAGGCCTTCAAGGCAAACACCGAAGCATAGGGCACGTACTGCATCACGTCATCCAGTCCATCGGAATATCGTTGTTGCGCCCCCACTCTCATCGAGACCACCAATATAATAACTAATAAATATATCCTTTTTATCATATACAAACTGCTTTCGAGCGCGAAGGTAGTGAAATAATCCGGAATAACCAAACATTGTTTGATAAAAATTTATATTCATAATAAATAATATCCTATACCAATTCTTTTTACACAGAATAGATCAATAATATTTACCTATTTGAATTTTATACAAAATTCAAATAGGTTATAAATATTATAAATATTTTTCTTTAGCGATTTTATTTGAATTGCGTTTATTTAAAGTGTATTTGATACAATTATTGTAAATTCTATTAAATGTATAAAAAACGTTAAGTATTATCATTTTCTCAGATAAATATGCTTGAATTTGAAAATAATTTCATAATTTTGCAACGTCATTTACAGATGACAGCCAAACATTGTTAACCCCAAACCAAACCTTATTTAATACTATGACGAGGGAGAGGTGCTTCAGTAACCTCTCCCTTTTTTGCACTTTATCGAATAAAAATTTGGCGTTTTCAGATAATTACCGTAACTTTGCGGTCAAAACAACATCTCCTACTACGTATGAAAGAGTTTCAGTATCATATCTTTGCGCCGTATAGGGTTTGCCCGTTAGGCGCTCATGTAGATCACCAGCACGGCCTGGTGACAGGTTTTGCGATCGATAAGGGCGTAGATTTATGGTTCTCCCCAGCCGACAGTTCTCATGTCCATTTGGAATCGAGGACTTTTGAAGGGGTGACGGATTTCGAGATTGACGCTCCGAGTCAGGTAAAGGAAAGCCATTGGGGCGACTATGCCCGCGGAGCCAAGTACGCACTAAAAAAGCGCTTCGAACTTAAGAGAGGTATTACGGGTGTCATCCAAGGTTCATTGCCCGTAGGCGGTTTGAGTTCTTCGGCCGCTGTGCTGATTGCATACGTTATGGCATTTGCGAAAGCGAACGACATCATCCTGCAACCTTTCGAGGTGGTAAAGATTGCCTCGGAGGCAGAGCGCGAATACATCGGCCTGAACAACGGCCTGCTCGACCAAGCATGTATTGCCTTAGGGCGAAAGGACGGTCTCCTGTTTCTTGACTGCGATTCGAACGACTGGCGCATCATCAAACGAAACAAGGAGATGGAAGATTTCGAAATCGGCATCTTCTTCTCGGGCCTGACTCGTTCTCTCGTGAACAGCGACTACAATCTGCGTGTGTACGAATGTAAAACCGCAGCATGGAACATGCTGGCCTACACAGACCAACCGCTGAGGACGTTTGACAAGACGTTCCTGCGGGACATCCCCAAAACGACATTTGAGAAGACGCGCATCGCCATGCCTGCGAGGTTCGCACGTCGCGCAGAACACTTCTATTCGGAATACCGTCGTGTGCGACAAGGAGTCACCGCGTGGGAGACTGGGAATCTCAAACTCTTCGGCAAACTGTCGTTCGACTCTTGTGAAAGTTCAATCCATAATTACGAATGCGGCTCGCCTGAACTGATTGCGATCTATGACATCATGAAGGGACTTCCAGGGGTTTACGGAGGGCGATTCTCGGGCGCAGGATTCAAGGGTGCATGTATCGCACTCGTTGATCCTGCCTATAAAACGGAGATAGAGAAGACGCTCACGGAACGGTATCTTGAACAGTTCCCAGAGTACGAAAAGACCTTCCAAGTCTTTTGGGTCCGCCCTGATGACGGAGCCCGCTTCATTTAGAGACAGAAGAACATTTTTAGAACATAAGAACAAATACAAATATGCAGAAAGTAGAATTGGATCATAAGACAATCTTGGTGACAGGCTCTGCCGGTTTCATCGGTTCGAACCTGGTGAAGCGTTTATTCAAAGATCTGACAAACGCGACAATCATCGGTATTGACAATGTGAACGACTATTACGACGTTCGTCTGAAAGAGTACCGTCTGGACGAACTTAACAATCTGGTGTCCGAAGGCATTACCTACACCTTTGTCAAAGGGGATATTGCTGACAAACCGACGATCGACAGGATTTTCGAACAGCATCAGCCTGCCGTGGTGGTGAATCTCGCAGCACAGGCAGGCGTGAGGTACTCGATAACCAATCCCGACGCATATATCCAAAGTAATCTGATAGGTTTTTATAATATACTTGAAGCATGTCGGCATTGGCCAGTGGAGCATCTGGTCTATGCATCGTCATCGAGTGTGTATGGCGGTAATAAGAAGGTGCCGTTCTCAACGGATGACCGCGTTGACAACCCCGTAAGCCTCTATGCTGCAACAAAGAAATCGAACGAACTGATGGCGCACTGTTATTCGAAACTTTATGACATCCCTTCGACAGGATTGAGATTCTTTACCGTCTATGGGCCTGCCGGACGCCCAGACATGGCGTATTTCGGTTTTACAAACAAACTGCTGAAGGGCGAGACCATCCAGATATTCAACTACGGCAATTGCCGACGTGACTTCACCTATGTCGACGACATCATAGAAGGTATTGTACGTGTGATGCAAGGGGCTCCCGAGCGAAAGAAAGGTGACGACGGTCTGCCTATTCCACCTTATGCCGTTTATAACATCGGCGGTGGTCAGCCAGAGAGCCTGTTGGACTTTGTCCAGATCCTGCAAGAGGAACTCATACGGGCAGACGTACTGCCTCATGACTTTGATTTTGAGTCTCATAAGCAGTTGGTTCCCATGCAACCGGGTGATGTACCTACAACCTACGCCGATGCTACAGCATTGGAACGTGACTACGGCTTCACGCCGAAGATTACCCTACGTGAGGGCCTCCGGCATTTCGCAGAATGGTATAAAGGATACTATCAATAGGTTATGAAAAATATTGTGATTGCCGCTGGCTATGCCACGAGATTAGGGGAGCTCACGAAGAATTTCCCGAAGCCTTTGCTGAAAATCGGAGAGAAGTCGATCCTGGACCGGATGCTCGAGGATATCGACCATATTCCCGAAATTGACGAGCACATCATCATCACGAACCACAAGTTCGCCCCCATCTTCGAGAAATGGAAAAAAGAAGATGGAAGATGGAAGAAGCCTATTACCATCGTCGATGACGGGACGGAAACGAACGAGACAAGATTGGGCGCAGTTTGCGATTTGCTGTTCGCTATGAAGAAACTCCAAATCGACGACGATATGCTCGTGGTGGCTGCGGATAACCTTTTGTTCTTTTCTTTCCGAGAGTTCGTGGATTTCGCGAAGGAGAAGGGCACGAGTTGTATCATGTGCCATGAGCAGCCGAGCATTGAGAAACTCCAACGCACTGGCGTTGTTGAACTTGATGAGCATATGCGTGTCTTAGGCATGGAGGAGAAGCCTCAGGTGCCTAAAAGCCATTGGGCAGTACCTCCATTCTATATCTATCTGAAGAAGGATCTCAACCTCGTACGGCACGCCGTCGAAAACGGCTGTGGCAAGGACGCACCCGGCAATCTCGCCCATTACATGGTGGAGCATACCACGATGCACGCCTGGCCAATGTCGGCCGGTCGTTTCGACATCGGTTCCATCGACACTTATTACGAAGCAGTTAAGCGATTCGGTTAGCTATACCACCGGCAAGGAGATTCCGCTAATCTTCTGGTATTCGTCAAGGGCATAGACATCAGTCATGCCACTGACATAGTCTATGACGGCCATGAGGCGGGTTTCAAGGTCAGGAGCGTTGATATGATACTGGCTGCTGACACGTCCGATGAGCTGACGGGAATAGAATCGTTCTGGATGAACTGTTGCCGCGATAAACTTTTCCATGAGTGTCTGGATGATCTGATAACCAGAAAGTTCCACATCGAGTACGGGTTTGCTGCGATAGATGCGCGCCACAGAGAGCTTACTACACTGACGATAAGCCTCATGAGGCAACTCACTGATATGATCTATCAGGCTGCCTTCGAACGTGCCAGAGAGAATCTCGTCCTCATGATCGACAAACACTCTCACACACTCGTTTTCAAGCAATCCGATAACACAAGCACGCAGATACACCACCCTCTCATTGGGATCTGTGACACTCTCCTCGACAATACGATTCTCGATATGTTGGCGTGTCTCGTCATTGAAGAAACCGAGCAACATACGCGACGTATCTTCGTATGAAATTATTTTAAGTTTGTGAGCATCCTCGATATCCATAATTTCATAACAGATATCGTCGGCAGCCTCGACCAAATATACCAATGGATGCCGGGCAAAGCGAAGAGGCTCCCCTTCGGCGGACTTACGTATCAGGCCAAGTTCGTCCGCAATACGCACAAACAGTTCTTTCTCGGAATCGAAGAAGCCGAACTTACCTTTCTTTCCTGCTGCCAGCGATGAAAATGGATACTTGACGATGCTTGCAAGGGTTGAATAAGTCATGACAAATCCGCCAACTCTCCTTCCTTGGAACTGATGCGTCAGCAGACGGAAAGCATTGGCATTTCCCTCAAAATGGGTGATGTCGCTCCAGAACTGTGGCGATACCTCCGTCTTCAAGTCCATACCTAATCCTTCGGTGAAGAACGACTGGATGGCCTTCTCGCCACTATGCCCAAAGGGCGGATTACCCATGTCGTGCGCCAGACAAGCTGCGGCCACTATCTGTCCTATCTCTCCCAAAAGGCTGTCAGAGAGTTCCTGATGGCGCTTGAGAAGCTGTTGGGCCACGTCGTTACCGAGAGACATGCCCACACTGGACACTTCTAGCGAGTGAGTAAGGCGGTTATGCACGAAAATACTGCCCGGAAGGGGGAACACCTGGGTCTTGTTCTGCAGCCTCCGAAAGGGGGCCGAAAAAATCAGTCGGTCATAGTCACGCTTGAACTCCGTCCGGTCATCATGACGTTCTGGATGACGGTGTTCCTGACCGAGTCGCTTGTTGGATATCAGTTGTTGCCAATTCATCATAATTGTTTGCAAAGGTACGAAAATAAACCACAGATGATGCAGATTTCGAAGAAATTAACGTAAAAATGAAAAAAATTTTGCCTTGAAACATGGGAATATGCCACAAAAGCATTACCTTTGCACGATGATTAAAATGAAATTTTAAAAGTATGCTTCAAATAAAAGTCGTAAACAAGGGACATCAGTCACTGCCGCAGTATGCCACTGAGCAGAGTGCAGGCATGGATTTGAGAGCCAACCTTGATGCTCCAGTCGTGCTGAAACCCATGGAACGGAGACTGATTCCTACGGGATTGCATATCGCCCTGCCCGTGGGCTACGAGGCTCAGGTAAGACCCCGCAGCGGACTGGCCTTAAAGAAAGGTATCACGGTACTGAACTCTCCGGGAACGGTAGATGCTGACTACCGTGGAGAAGTTGGCGTACTGCTCATCAACCTGTCGCAGGAAGACTTCATCGTGAACGACGGAGAGCGCATCGCCCAAATGGTCATCGCCAAGCATGAACAGGGACAGTTCTTGGCTGTGGAGGTGCTCGACGAGACAGAAAGAGGCGAAGGAGGCTATGGACATACGGGAGTGAAGTGACAAAAACAACGAATTACACGAATTTAACGAATTAATAAATGAATGCAATAAAAGTGATTAAAACAATGCAGACAAGCGGAAGTCAATGGTTTTTGCGTTTGTTTGTATGTGCTGTAATTGCTTTTCATTCGTCGTTGATCACTGTTTTCGCGCAAACAAATGACAGCGCCTTTGACCACTTCTTCCTTGAAGCAATGGTGCAGCGGCAGAAAGGTCATCACGATGCAGCATTCGACCTGCTGAGACATTGTCGCGACCTGAATCCCAATGCCCCAGAGGTCTATTTCTTCCTTGGCCAGTATTACGCGGCACTAAAACAGCAAGACGAGTCGATGGCCTGTGTAAAGAAGGCTGCGGAACTCGCCCCGGAGAACACCACCTATATGGAGACTCTTGCCCAGGCCTATATCAGCCAACAAGACTATGCCAGCGCTATCCCGGTGATCAAGGGAATCTACGACCGTGACAAGAGTCAGGAGGAGATGTTGGAGATGCTTTTCCAACTCTACCAACAGGTGGAGGACTACGACAATGCTATCGGTGTGCTGGATCAGATGGAGCAAAACGACGGCAAGAACGAGCGGATCTCCTTGGCCAAGAGTGCCCTCTACAACCGTCAGGGCAAGAAGAAAGAGGCTGTGGCAGAGATGGCCGACCTTGCCAAACAATACCCCAACGACCTGAACTACAAGGCGATGTATGGTGAGGCTCTCCAAATAAATGAACAGACCGACGAGGCTGTGGATGTCTATCATCAGGTACTCGCCGAAGACCCCGATAATACCCGCGTACTCCTTTCTTTACGAAACCTCTATCAGAGTCTCAGTCAGCAGGAAGTATCCGACTCACTGACAAGACGTATCTTATTGGGCAGTCATGCCTCTACCGAAGACAAACTCCGTCTGATGCGACAGGAGATCCAGACCTCTGAGTCTGCCGACGGAGACAGTACCCGCGTGCTGGGACTCTTCCGAGAGGTGCTCGCCCAACCACAGTCAGATGCGGAGATGGCACTGCTCTGTGCCTCGTATATGAACGTAAAGAAGATGCCACGTGACAGTATCACGCCCATCCTTGAGCAGGCCGTCGCCATTTCACCAGACTATGCCCCGGCACGTATGCAGCTCGTGGCCTATGCCTGGGAGGCAGACGACATGGACCACGTCATCGCCCTCTGTCAGGAGGCCCGTCAATACACCCCCGACGAGATGCTATTCTATTATTATCAAGGCATCGCGTATTATCGGCGTGACTCTCTCGACCGTGCCCTCAGCGCCTTCCAGAATGGCATCGGTGTCATCTCCAACGAGAGCGATCCCGCCATCGTGTCAGACTTCTATGCTGTCATGGGTGACATCCTGCACCAGAAAGGAAAGGCCCTCGAAGCCTTTGCCGCCTACGACTCCTGTCTAGTGTGGAAGGATGATAATATCGGCTGTCTGAACAATTACGCCTACTACCTCAGTGAACGGGGAGAACGTCTCAATCAGGCCGAGGAGATGAGTTTCAAGACGGTCAAAGCCGAACCCAAGAACGCCACCTATCTCGACACCTATGCGTGGATCCTCTTCATGCAGGGACGCTATGCCGAGGCGAAGGTCTATATCGACCAGGCGTTGCAGCACATGGAGGACAAAAACGAAAATGCTGTCATCATCGAACATGCGGGTGATATCTATGCCCAGAACAATGATATCACCAAGGCTCTCTCCTTCTGGCAAGACGCCAAAGAGAAACAGCCCGACAATACACTACTTGCAAGAAAAATCAAACTTAAAAAATATTTGAAAGAATGAAAACGACCAGTATCCTGAAAATTGCCGTTTTGGCATTACCGTTAGTGTTCACGGCCTGTAAATCACACAAGAAAGTCGCTGAACCCGTTGTCATGACACAAGAGATGAAAGACAAATCCGACTTCATCAACAGTGTGAGAGGAAACGCCCAGGCCATGAAGTTCCTTACCTCCAAGGTGAAGTTCTCCGTCGAGGTGGGTCAGCAGAAAATCACCCTTACCGGTGACTTGAAGATGAAGCGTGACGATGTCATCCGTCTGCAGCTTATGGCCTTCGGATTCGTAGAGGCAGGACGCATCGAGATGACCAAGGACTACGTGCTTATCATGGACCGTATCAACAAACAATATCTGAAGGCCCCCTGGATGTCTGTTGACTTCCTCCGCAATAGTGGTCTGAACTTCCAGGTAATTCAGGCACTCTTCTGGAACGAACTATTCCGCCCGAACCAGACAACTCTGGTAAAGACCAATGACAAACTGATTGTCGACTCCATTGCCAACTATACGCTGCTTGAGAGTGGTGATGATATGATCATCGGCCTCGAAGAGGGTAAGATGGAGTACAGCTGGCTCGCCAGTCGCACTGGTTCACTGATCCGCATGGCGAACATCCTCTATAAGGACCGCTTCCACGGCAACACCCAGCTGAACTGGGATTACGACGAGTTCACGGCCCTCAACAAGAAGGCATTCCCCCAGAAGTCAGCCATCACCCTCACCACTCCGGAAAAGGAAGTGAAACTTGGCATGACGCTGAAATATATCAAACAGGATACGGAGTGGGAACCCCGTACAGAGATCTCCAACAAATATCGTGAGGTCACTGTCGATGAGATCCTGCGTCGTTTCATGTCACTTTAAAATAACGATCCTGTAACGCCGTGAAGCGACTCCTACTGCTACTCTGGCTCATGGTCGGTCTAGTAGTGGTTGTCCCCGCCCAGCAGTCCAAGAAGAAGGCTGCTCCTAAGCGGACAACCACCACCCGTGTATCCACACCCCAGAAAAAGGCCCCTGCCAAGAAATCCGGAAAAACCGGGACATCAGGTAAATCCGGGACATCCGGAAAGAAGGCCCCCGCCCCTACCGTTAACTCCCTAAAAAATGAGCAGGCTCAGGTGCGCAAGCAGATTCAGGAACAGGAGCGCAAGCTCCAGGCCAACGAGCGCGACGTAAAGAAGCGTCTGCAGAACCTCATGGTCATCAACAACGAGATTGCAGACAAGCGTCGCACCATCGACACCATCCGTCAGGACATCACCCGCCTCGACGGGGATATCCACGTGCTCGACAACCAACTCCACACCCTTCAGGCAGAACTTGAGGAGCGCAAACAGCGTTATATGAAGTCGATGCGCTATATGCATCGCAACCGGAACATCCAGTCGCAGCTGATGTTCGTTTTCAGCGCAGACCATTTCTCACAGATGTACCGTCGTATGCGGTTTGTCCGTGAATATGCAGCCTACCAGCAGGCCCAGGGCGAGGCAGTGCAATCCATGCAGGCACAGGTCAGGGAGGCCTACGATGAGTTGAAGAGTGCCAAGCGCCTGAAGGACGACCTGCTCTACCGAGGTGAACGGGAGAAGAAGTCTCTGGAATCCAAACAGGTGGAGCAGCAGCAGGTGGTCACCAGCCTTAAGAAAGAGCAGAAGGCTATCCAAGGCATTATTGCCCAACAGAAGAAGCGGGATGCCGAACTCAATGCCCGTATTGACAAACTCATTGCCGAGGAGATTGCCCGTGCCAAGGCAAAGGCTGAGGCAGAGGCCAAACGGAAGGCAGAAGCCAAACGGAAGGCAGAAGCTGAGGCTGCTAAGAAACGTGCAGAGGAACTGGCCCGTAAGAAAGCTGCCGCAGAGGCTGCTGCTAAAGAGCACGCCCGTCGTATTGCTGAGGCAAAGGCCAAGGAAGAGAAAGCCAAGGCAGAAGCTCGTGCAGCTGCCAAGCGCAGTGCAGAGGAGAAAGCCCGTGCAGAGGCTGCTGCCCGTGAGGCAGAAAAAGCCAGGAAGGCGGCTGAGCGCAAGGCTGCCGAGGAGGCAAAGGTCCGCAAGCGTGAACTGGCTGCCGAGAAGAAGAAGGTGGAAACCGAGTATACAGTCCCTGCTGAGGATCTCCGTCTGAGTTCCTCGTTCGAAGGCAATCGTGGTCGTCTGCCTATGCCGATTGTCGGTGGATATAAGATTGTGCATCGTTTTGGCACCAACGCGGTTACAGACGTGAAAGGACATGTCACCCTCGACAAGAAAGGCATTGACATCAAAGGACAGCCTGGGGCACAGGTGAGAGCCATCTTCGACGGGGAGGTTACTGCCGTCTTTGGCTATGGTGGCACGTCGGTGGTCATCGTGAAACACGGCAGTTACCTGTCTGTCTACTGCGACCTTGCCTCCGTCAGTGTCAGTCGGGGCCAACGTGTCAACACAAAACAAACCATCGGACGTGTCGGGTCCGATGGTATGATGCAATTCCAACTTCGCAGAGGCACTGCGAAACTCAACCCCGAGGGGTGGCTGGCAAGATAGTAACTATTTCTCCCCCTAAGTTAGGGGAAGCTAGAGGGGGCTGAACAAGTGCTATAGGTTTAACCCCTCCAACAATCCGACGTACGTATGAATCGCCTCAGCGATTTCCCCAATCGTGATAAATTCATCCGCAGAATGGGATCTGGCAGAATCGCCAGGACCTAGCTTCAGCGAGGGCCAGGGCATCAGGGCCTGGTCACTCAGCGTGGGA
>JAEEGL013418893.1_pt1 | contig 14048 bp, 6 predicted proteins | sample 9134231 | NCBI WGS metagenome assembly JAEEGL01 (sample SAMN16246548, study PRJNA631951) | gut metagenome | biome: gut microbiome; feature: rumen; material: fiber-attached | host: Bos | place: Iran: Karaj | collected 2018-10
GACGAAACTGCCTCTTGCCCGACTGTCGGCTCCCTCAGCCTCACGTTATTTATTCACCAATCCGAATTTTGATTCTCTGCTAGGAGCATGAACTCTGCATGAATTATCTGCTTTATTAGTTCGATACTTTTTCAAGTAGTTGACGAAACTGCCTCTTGCCCGACTGTCGGCTCCCTCAGCCTCACGTTATTTATTCACCAATCCGAATTTTGATTCTCTGCTAGGATCATGGACTTTGCATGAATTATCTACTGTATTTGAGTTCGATACTTTTATAAGTAGCTGTTGTATTGATTAGCCTAAGGTATTAACCTATATTCGGCAGTTGGGTGGGGCGGTTTTTTAACGCAGAGTCGCAGAGACGCAGAGAACGCGAAGTGGTGTATAGGTTTTGTGAAGTTATCGCCATGTTGGCGGCAACAAATTCATTCACCCAATTAGTGATTGCTCAAGCTCCCAGGCTGAGTTTCATAATTCACCATTTCTTGCACCAATCACCCTGTCTCTGCGCACTTTGCGTCTCTGCGCCTCTGCGTTAAAATAATGAACTGCCGTCTTTAGGATTAAGGCACCCCGGGCCGAGCTGTCGCGAAGATTTTTCTTTGGCCCAGCATGACGCAAGAGCGCCCGCGCAACGCGCGGGTCTGCCCCGAAGGGGACGCTCGCGTTAGGCTTGAACAGGCGTCATGCTGGTGGGTTGCCAAAGAAAACATCGGAGCGAGCAGCCGGACGGGGTGCCGTAGAATATTGACGTATAATATATATACAATTCGGTACCAAAACCGATCAGAAGCATTATGCGCAGCCGGATGGGGTGTCGTAGATCAACAGATTATTTGGTACCGAAAGCGCGCAGAATCATTATGCGCAGCCGGAGCGAGGGGAAGGATGAGGGGAGAAAATGGCGCGGGGGTCTGTTGATAACCGCTGACAATGAAGAATCGATCAGTTCTGGCCTGAAACTGTAAAGTGAAAAATCAATCGATATTTCTTTACTCTAAATAACATATATATCCTTCACCTCTGTCTATAAAAAATATTACTTATGAAAGTTGTTAACAATTTGTGTTGATAACTTGAAAACATCGGTTGATTTCATTTTTAACACTTCGTCCAATAATTATGATATTATTGGAGTTGGATGGGCAAATGGTCCCTGCAGAAAGGGTAGGCAGGGCAGGAGCTCGGAATCAAGAAGAAGAGATCGGTGATGCAATGAGCAACGAAACGATAGACGCAGCCTCTGTAGACCTGTGGAACAGGGCGAAGGCGATTTTCATAGCTTCATTGAGGTCCGACGAAGAACGTTCCCAGGCAGAGCGCTACTTCACGATGGTAACGGGCGTGAGCCGCGGCGACAATTCATTCAAAGTGGCTGTATCAAATGCCTTCGCGGCCGATCTTCTGCGCACAAACTACGGGGAAAGCCTTAAGAAGAGCTTCGACCTAGCGGGAGGAGACAAAGATATCGTCCTTGAGTTCACGGTTGAGGCCGGTACGAGGCCTGCCATAGTAGTACCAACTTACGTTGCAAGCGCCCCAATGCCCCAAAGGCCTGCTCCAAAGGCAAGTTCATTCATATCGACGATGCCTCTCAACGAGAAGTACACGTTTGCCGAATTCGTGAAAGGTCCGTCAAACAGCTGGGCGCATGCAGCGGCAAACGGAGTAGTGGAACACCCGGGAGCGCCAGGCTACAATCCCCTTTTCATACATGGAGGCACCGGGCTTGGCAAGACTCACTTGATGCAGGCCATCGGCAACGAGCTCCACAAGCGGAATCCCATGCTGTCCATTTGCTACCTGACGGCGGAGACATTTCTTAACGAATATGTTAACGCACTGCAAAACAGCGATTTCAAGGCGTTTCGAGAAAGATACAGAAAGATAGACGTGCTGTTGGTGGACGACGTGCAGTTCCTGCAAAAAGGAAAGCAGTGCCAGGAAGAGTTCTTCAACACGTTCAACGCCCTTACCGCCGAGCACAAGCAGATCGTCATGACGTCCGACGTGGCTCCAAAGAACCTGCCGGCAATTGAACAGCGCCTCATATCGCGATTCGAGGGAGGAATGGTGCAGGAGATCGAGTCCCCAAGCTACGAGACTCGCCTTGCCATTCTCCAGAAGAAGGCGGAGGGAATGACGCCGCCCATACCGGACGCAGCAATACGCTTCATCGCGGACCACATCAAGAGCCACGTCCGAGCGATGGAAGGCGCCCTGGCCAAGGTGAGAATAGCCATCTCCATGAATCCCACTCAACTTCTGACCGACGAAATTCTTTCCTATCAGATGAAGGACCTGATAGAGAAGGAACAGACGATGCGCAAGCTGACTGTAGAGGAGATACAGGCGGTGATCGCAAAGAAGTACTCCGTTTCGATAGAACAGATACTTTCGACTGAACGGACGCAATCAATAGTGACTCCTAGACAGCTCTCAATGTACATAGCTAGAAAGTACACCACAAAGAGCCTCCAGGAGATAGCGAAGCTGTTCGACAAGAGCCATGCCACGATCCTCCACGGTGTCAAGTCCATATCAAAAAGGCTAGACGTCGAAGATGACCTGCGCAAGACCCTAAGCGAAATTGTGTCGGAATTCGGCCTGAAACCGACGGACCAGGTGGAATGACAATCATGTGGCATCCTGTTGACAACTCGAAGGAAAACGAGCGCCTTGTCTACAGATGTCAACGAAAAGGGGAAGTTGCCAACTCCGTCTACAATCGCATCCACATTGAATCAACAATTGAAAAGTGGAAAAGACCTAATGAAATCAGGCATGAAACTAACTTGTGAACATTATCGACAACTCTACTACTGATATATATATACCCTTTAATTAATAATAAGTATTTGGTAAAATAAAAGAACCGTCCCAAATAAGGAAGCAACGGAGGAAAAGATGAAGTTCAAGATTGTACGCTCGAAGTTTCTGGAAGGACTAAAGGCAGTCCAGAACGTGGTTGCAGGCAAGGGATCCCTGCCGGTCCTGCAGAACGTCCTCATGGAGGCAAATGGCAAGGAACTCACTCTTACCACGACGGACCTCGACATTTCCATAAGGAACACAGTTGAATGCGAAGTGTCTGAGCTTGGAGTCACTACTTTGCCGGTGAAGCTCCTTTCCACGGCCATTCTCAAGGCAGCGGAGGGAGTCGTTGAGGTAGAGGTGGACGCGAAGGAGAGAGCGTCCATAACGGCCGGTTCGGCGACTTTCAAGCTCGTCGGAATGCCGGAGTCCGAGTTTCCCCGCCTTCCTTCCGGAGACGAGCAGCTGCAGTACACCATACAGCAGCAGGTGCTCAGGGAGATGTTCCGCAAGACGGCCTACGCGGCATCGCAGGACGACACCCGCCGCACTCTCAAGGGCGTTCTCATGAGCTTCAAGGACGGAAAGCTCACCATGGTAGCGACCGACGGGCGTCGCCTTGCCCTCGTCGAGAACGAGCTTGAGTTCCCCAAGAGCTCGGAGAAGGACATAGTGCTTCCTTTCAAGGCCGTGCAGGAGCTCCAGAGGTCCCTGGCTGGAGAGGGAGAGGTTACGATCACCGTGCAGAAGTCCCAGGTATGCTTCAAGGTTGGAAGCATAATGGTTTATTCCAAGCTGATGGACGACGCCTACCCCAACTATACACAGGTAATCCCGAAGGAATGCGCAGAGCAGATTGCCATTGACAGGCAGCTTCTTCTCGATGCCCTAGAGCGCGCAAGCGTCATGACGATGGACGAGGCGCATTCTACAAAGTTGGTGTTCGACAGCGGAAGGCTTACCGTAGCTTCGGCGGCGAGTGAAATAGGAGAGGCAAAGGACGAGGTTCCGATCAAGTACGCGGGAGAGAAAATCGAGATAATGTTCAACCCCAACTACGTGATGGACCCCCTTAAGGCCATTGACGACGATGAAATAACCATAAACCTCAACAATGGACATTCTCCGGCGGTCATAAAGTGCTCCATACCGTTCCTCTACGTTCTGATGCCACTCAGGATAAACTGAAGAACCTAAATTAATCCCGCCAAAAGGCGCGGGGAGAGCGAGGCTGCAAATGAAGCTCTGGACAGACAAAAACTATCCGATTATCATATCCTGCGCAAAGGAACTGTCGCGTTGGACAGACGTTGAGGTGAGGGACCTGGGGTACAGTCCCATCGAGGTCACCGAGAATACAGTCGTAGTAAGGGGAGACATGAGGGACGTGATGAAGCTCAATCTAAGGCTTCGCACGGCTCATCGCGTACTTGTCCCCCTCTTGAGGGCTGAATGCAGGAACATTCGCGACCTATACGAACTTGCCAGGTCCATAGACTGGGAAAACCTGCTGGAAGCAGATGGATATTTCTCGGTTTCCTCCATAGTTCACAACTACACTATCCGGGATACGAGACTTCCGTCCCTCTATACGAAGGACGCTATTGCGGACAGGATGCGGGAAATGTGCCAACGCCGTCCCGATTCCGGCGGAGAGAACATAGGAGCGGCGGTATTCGTCTACTGGGAGCGCAACGAGGTAATAATATACCTTGATACCTCCGGTGAGCCCCTGTCCAAGCGCGGATACCGCAAAATACCTGGATCTGCGCCCATGCAGGAGACGCTTGCGGCAGCATGCATAATGGCAATGCACTGGGACGCGAAGAGTCCGTTCCTTTCTCCGATGTGCGGAAGCGGAACTCCCGCCATCGAGGCGGCAATGATTGCCATGAACAAGGCGCCTGGGTCCTTGAAGGGACACTTCGCCTTCCAGTCAATAAAGGGCTACAATCGCATCATACCGGGAGAGTCGGCTCCAGTGGTTGCTCCCCGCCAGACTGCCGGTGCGTCGCCCGAGCAGATATGGAAGGAAATAGTGCTTGCAGCGAAGGAAGAAGAGAATACCGATAACCTGCCGCGGATAATTGCGACGGACATATCGCCGGAGGCGGTAGAAAACGCCCACTCCAACGCAATTGCGGCCGGTGTTGCTCCTTATATTGAGTTCAAGGCTTGCGATTTTGGCGAATCTCCCGTTCCAGAAGGAAAGGGCTGTGTTTTCTTCAATCCTGAATACGGAATCCGCCTTGGAACAACCGAGGAGCTTACTCCAGTTTACCAGAGGATTGGAACGTTCCTGCACGAGAAATGCGGGGGATGGACAGGCGGCGTGATAACCGGAAATCCCGATCTGGCGCGCTGCGTGGACCTCTACTACAAAACCAGGGTGCCGTTCTTCAACGGACCAATCGACTGCCGGCTGTTTGTGTACCCCGGCTGCGAGCTGAAAGGACAAAACGAAAAATGAGCCAGTTTAATTTCGACGAGTTCATGGACAAGGGCAAGGAAGAAGAAAAAAAGGAAGAAATCGTCATAAAGGAAGAAGAAACGGAGCATGAAGAGGCTGCTCCAGAACTTGACGTCCAGAAAGCGGTAGTGGAAGAACTCGCGGCCGAAAAGGCCGAGATGACGGAGAAAATTTCCTCCCAGTCCGAAGAAATAGCCCAGTTGAGGGAGAAATTTGAAAAGGCGTCCAAGGAATCTTCCGACAAGGCGGCAGAATTGGATGCCCTAAAGGCCAAGCTTGCGGAGGCTGAAGGGAAGGCAAAGGCCCTTTCTGACCAGCTGGCGAAAATTGTGCTCAAGGAGGAAGACCAACAGGTGCGCAATCCCAATGCCCTGGCCCTTCTGGACCGTGATGTAGAGATTCCAGATCGCTTCCCTGGCGAGACCCGCGACCACGTCATAGAGGTCATACGCGAGGCCCGCGACAAGGCGGAGGCGGAGGGACGCAATAGGCGCGCACAACTACTAGAAAGCGTTCTAGTTGCTAACGAGCCCAACGGCACGTTGGCCCAGCGTCGCGCCGAAATAGAGAAGCTGTTCGCCGAAAACGGCAACATCGTATCGGGTCCGGTGATAGAAGAGCTCACAAAGCGCGGGATTTCGCACAAAAACGGCGAAGAGTACCTCATGCCGTCCGAAATTATCAACCGCAACTTCTGACGGCAGACCTTTTATCAACTTATTTATCAACTTATTAACATGATTAACAACAAACTTGTGAACTTATAAACAAAAATATCAACATGCGGTTAACAAGTTGATAAAACAGTTGATAAGTGTTGATAAGACCCCCCTTGCGGACAACGAAAATAAAGTCCATAATTTATGCCGTGACAAATCTGAGTCCAGAGATCTGCCGGAAGGTAAAGGAGTCCCGCCGAAACGCGGGGCTTTCGCAGAGCGTTGTAGCCGCGGAAGTCGGCTGCAAGCAGTCTGCCCTTTCCATGTTCGAGCAGGGCGATGGGACCAAGCTCAACGACGACGTCATAGGCAAGCTTCTGAAGAAGTTCGGGATAAAGATAGACGAGCCGGAGGAGAAGGCAGAGAGCGTAGTGCCGGCTGTTGCAGTTGTTCCCGTTCCGCATACCGGTTTTTGTCCAAATCCCCACTGTCCGTCGCATACGGCGTACGAGGTGGAAGGTCGCAGGCTTCTCAAGCCCGACCGTGTGCAGCAGGATCCCGTCGCTGGCAAGTATTGCGCCATATGCGGCGAGATTCTCGAGAGGCGCTGTCCAAATTGCGGTGCGCCCGTGCATGACGGAGCCATCTGCTCCCTTTGCGGCGAACCCTACGTCGCGGTGTAGCTTGTCTTTGGCATTACTTAATGTCAACCTGACAGCTACGCGCATCAATATCACCACCCCTGCAATTTTCAAACCAAAAAATTGATAATTAACAAGATGCTAGAGAACAAATTCGAGGGCATGATTAAAAGTTTGGTCACAAGGGGAATACTGACGGTGGGAGCGATTATTTTTGCCATTGCGGCTTTTTTGCCGACTCTTGCCGATGACGCACCGAGTGTTACTGTTGCGAACGCAGTTTCTGGCGAGGAATCAATCAACACCGTTGGCGGTAATGGAGGCTTGTTCTCATCAGTTCAAGCGGGTGGTGTCTCCGGCGAGATTGCGCTTACGTACGATGCGGTGATAACTGACTCCGACGGGGTACCTGTTGGAACGGCTACATTCAAGACCTCAAAGAAGGACAAGTCTGGAAATGTAAAGGTTACGGCGTCGATCAAAATTGCCAGCGGGGGAAAATTTTCCCTTAAGGGCGTGGTGCCTGCCGCGTCCGGTGAAGTAGATCTCGAAGCGAAGGGAGGCGCCAAACTGTCGGCGACGATGGGCATGGACGGCGTTTCTGGGTCGTTCTTCGACGGCAAGTCGTCATACTATGGGTTTCTAGGCGCCCGCAATCCATTCCTTGGACGCGATGAGGCTTCGAAGAGCCGTGCCGAGTCACTGGCATTGGGCTACTGGCCGATTGTGCTGAAGACGTCCGATAATGGAGGCAATCCATACGCGACCGGTTTCTCGTGCATTTCTGTCGTGGTCGGCAAGCGAGGGTCGGTGAAGGCCGTAGGAACGCTCGGTAACGGAGTCAAGGTAAGCATCAAGTCAAAGGCGATAGTCGGCGACACCGGAGTTGCGCTGGTTCCAGTCTTGCACAGCAAGGGGGACTTTTCGTTCATGCTTCGCTTTGCTGGCGGCAAACTTGCGTCCGTCAGCGGAATGTCACGATGGAAAGGAAAGGACAAGTCCGGCAGGTTTACAGCCACCTGGAACTCTTTGGCCGAGTATACTTCCTCCCCCGGAAGCGGCGAGATTCCCGGAAGCATGTACCTCGCGCTCGACGGATTCGATGCGTCCGCGGGACTTGGCGGGAAGTCAGTCGCGAAGACACCCGTCGGCGACATCGTGTCCGTCCGCGGCTTGGCGTGGTCCGGAACGAAGGACGTGACGGACCTGAAGGCCTCTTTCAAGAAGGGGGACGGAACGTTCAAGGGTTCGTTCAACTTCTATGTCTCGGACGGAGGCAAGTCCAAGAAGCTGGGTGCCTCAATATCCGGCGTTGTCGTGAAAGGCGTGCCGAAGGGGACTGCCGTCGTAAAGAACGTGGGCTCCTTCAAGCTTAGACTTGCGGGCAGACCTGGAAACGAAGGCACGGGCAACGAAGGCACGGAGAATGAAAGTCCAGGAAACGAAGGCAAAGGCGGCGAAGAGCAAGTTTCAGGAGAGTCGGGCGTTCCGGGAGCGTCGGGTATTCCTGGAACTGGAAGCGAGACGGGCGTGTCGGAACCTCCGCCAGTGGAGCAATTTAACGTTGAGGTTCCCGAAGGTACAAAGGAGATTCCCCCGCATGCGTTTGCCAATCTTGGCTCCGTGAAAAGCGTGACGATTCCCGCCAGCGTGACGGAGATAGGCGACGGGGCTTTCGCGGGATGCTCGGGAATCACCGACGTGACTGTACCGGAGTCGGTCCTGGAACTGGGACTCGGAAATGTCTTCCCGGATTCCCTGGAGACTATCGAGAAAGTGACTGTCGTCGGTGGGGTTGCCGGTATCGGCGACAGTGCGTTCGAGGGATGTTCCTCATTGACTGACTTGGAGATTCCCGATGGAATATCGAGCATAGGCAACCGCGCGTTTTGGGGTTGCGGAGGTCTTGCTGATTTTGAGATCCCTGACGGAGTCGGGAGCATTGGAGACTATGCGTTCTTCGGTTGCGGTGGATTGACGAGCGTTGCAATACCGGACTCCGTTACGAACATAGGTTGCATGGCGTTCGGCGACTGCCGCGAGCTGACGTCCATTGACGTCTCCGAAGGCAATCCAATCTACAAATCCGTTTCAGGGTTGCTCTTGACCAAAGACGGGAGGACGCTCGTCGCAGGCGCCAACGGAGATGTCGTGATTCCGGACGGCGTTGTGGAAATCGGGGATTACGCCTTCTACTTTTTCAGGGGATTGGAGAGCGTTGCGATTCCCGGCAGCGTTTCGTCCATAGGGGCCTTTGCGTTCAGGGGATGCAGCGAAGTCGGCAGCCTGACAATCCCGGAAGGCGTTTCTCGCATTGCGTTCGATGCATTCGACGGCTGCAGTGGAATCAAAAGCCTGAACATAGGCCAGACGGTGCTGGACATGGGCGTGACAAACGCATTCCCGTCGGCTTATGCCTCCATTGAGGATGTCACGATAATCGATGGTTCGAAGAGAATACCCGCCAAAGCATTTGCACGCTGCACCGAACTGAAAAGCGTGAACATCCCGTCAAGCGTATCCGCCGTCGAAGCAGGAGCATTCGAACGTTGCTCCAAAATCAGCAGCATTGTTGTGCCGCAGTCGGTCCTGGACTTCGGACTAAAGAATCTGTTTCCTCATATAGTTGCAGTGGCTGACGTGACGATACTCGACAGCGCGACGAGAATCACGTCCGGGGCATTCGATGGCTGCAAGGGGATTTGCAGTCTGGCGATAGGCTCGGGCATAACCAACATCGACGCTATGGCTTTTTCAAGCTGCCGCAAGATATCCAGCCTCGTCGTGCCGCAATTGGTGCTGGACCTCGGATTTGACACGCTCTTTTCGGTCCAGATAGGCGATACAATGGAAAGCGTGACGATACTGGACGGGGCGACGAACATCCCGGACTTTGCTTTCTCTTCGTGCGTAGGCAGCCTTGGAAGTGTGACGATACCGGCGGGAGTCACCAACATTGGACAGTACGCCTTTTTCTATTGCGACCGCCTTGCGGAGATTGACATTCCCGAAAGTGTCGTCAGCATAGGATACAGGGCCTTCTGCGACTGCAAGAGCCTCCGCACCGTCACGATTCCCGATGGCGTCGCAAAAATACGAACCGAGACGTTTGCAGGGTGCAAGTCACTGGAATCACTGGCGATAGGCGCCGGCGTGGATTTTGTCGCGCCGCTGTTGTTTGACTACGAATGCCGCAACTTCCGCGAGTTCAACGTATCGCCGGACAATGCGGTGTACCGTTCAATGTCGGGACTATTGGTGGAGAAGGAAACGAAGAGGCTTTTGTCGGTGCCATGCGGACTCGCGAGGGTAAACGTGCCGGAGGGAGTGAGACAGATGTCGGACGATGCGTTCCTGAACAGCCACGCAGAAAGCGTCCATATCCCGGCAAGCGTGACGAACATTGAGCACCTGGCGTTCCTGCCCTGCCTTGACGTGGTGTCCTTTACCGTGGCAGAAGGGAACTCATTCTACAGTTCCGAGTCCGGACTTCTCCTCAACAAGGCCAAGAACCTTGTCATATCCGGTCCGAAGGCGGCCGAGAGCGCCGTCATACCCGAAAGCGTAACACGCATTGGCGAGTATGCTTTCAGCGGGGCTTCCAGTCTGTTGAGCGTCTATTTGCCCGATGGACTGAAGGAGATTGGCGGCTATGCGTTCGAGAACTGCACCGGATTGACGGAGATCGAGATTCCCGTCGGCGTCGAGAAGGTGTATGGCAGCTCATTCGAAGGCTGTTCCGGCATAAGGAACGTCACCATATCGAAGAACGTGCTGGACATCGGCGTGGGCAAGGTGTTCGCCAAGATTCGTTCGCAGATCGAGAATCTTACGATTGTCGGCGATGCTGAAGGAATTCCCGACCGCGTGGGAGACAAGTCGTTCCGAGGCTTTTCGAACTTGAAGCGAGTGACGGTTTCCGCAGGCATCAGGACGATTGGCTACGAGGCGTTCGAAGGCTGCACAAGCCTCGAGGAGATCGAGTTGCCCGAGAGCGTCGAGAGCATCGGCTCGCAGGCGTTCTACAACTGCCCGGTGTTGAGGACCATCAATGTTCCGCGGGGATGCCAGGTGGCAATCGACGCATTCCAGACCCGAAACAACGGAGACTGGGACGGCGACGGACTTAGCGACGCGAGGGAACGGGAGCTAGGCTTAAGCCCGTACAACGTCGACACGGACAGGGATGGCCTGTCGGACGGACTGGAAGTGCAAAACGGCCTTGATCCGACGCAGCCCGACTCGGACGGAGACGGCATGAACGACGGATGGGAATACCGGAACAAGTCGGCGGGCTTCGATCCCGGGGTGAACAACGCGACCGACGGCAATCCGAACAACGACGCCGACGCCGACCCCGACGGCGATGGACTGAAGAATCGGGAGGAGTGCGAATGGGGCACGAATCCTTCTTGCGCAGACTCCGACGGCGACGGCGTGAGCGACGGCGATGAGGTCCGGCAGAACAGCGATCCGACCGATCCCAACGACCGAGGCAAGCCCAACAGCCGTATCCCAGTCTCGTTCTATTTCGGAGACCCAAGCGGCAGCCATTCCGAGAAGTACCGCCTGAAGGTTACTCCCGTAACAGGGTACGGGGAGAAACCGTCGTCGTTCGAGTGGCCCAACGAGAACTACGGAAAATGCGAGACGAAGAAGGCGATGCTAAAACCGGGATGGAAGTACGAGGTGCGTTTCTACCATGCCGGGACGGATCCGAAGTACGACGGCATCACGCGTCCCGACTACGACTACCAGCTGGTCTGCGATCGCGGCGCTCATTCCGGGCGCGTGATAGTAGTGGACGACAGCGGGCTCTTCGACGGCTGCTCCGATGGAGGGAATTTCACGGCCTCGGGCAAAGTCGCCTACATCTACGTCATAGGCAAGCCGGTTCTCGTCTTCGACTACGACCGCGACGGCAAAATCACCGATGACGAAGCCGAGATCGCCCGCGAGGGAATGAAGACTTTCCGCTTTTGGCTCAACAATGATCACGACTCGGGAGACGTTTGTACGGGGATTGACTACAACAGCGATATGCCGGGATTTGCTCCCAATAGTTATGACGGTGTAGTCAACGGACGGCGTGATCTGGAGGATTTTACGCCAGTCTGGATTGACATGCGTGGTGTTTTTCCACCGAATACCCCTCGCGACGTGCGCGACGCAGTGAAGTGGGAGCTTCAGTCGTACTGCGTTAACGCAGTCTGGACGTCTCATTCGCGTGATAGAGTGGGGAACTTTGTGAAGTCGGCGCGTGTGGGAGGTTGCGGACCAAACTTTGCGCAGTATTCGTATGAGGCGGGAGTTACGCACCTCAAGGAAGGAGTCGAGCTTCCGGACTTGTTGTTGGAAATGATGGAGGTGTCGCAGAACAGGGGAGTGGTCTTCATCGAGGGAGCGTGTGTATATTTGCTTAATGGGGTAGAGATGCCGGGATTGACGCTCAGGGCTGTCGACAGGCAGTCCGGCGAGGAGATTCTTAGGACAGACGCCAATCTGAAGCTTTCTACAGTTGATGAGATGATGCGGTGGCTCTGCCTCAGGCATGTTGCTGGGGATAATCGTACAAAGGGGCAGCGCCTTGGCGTTCCGCCCAACCGGCCAGACTCGGAATGCGACGGGAAGAACATCGTGTTTGTGCACGGCTTCAACGTTAACCCGGACGAGGCCGTTTCTACCGGATGTGAGATGTTTAAGCGCCTTTGGCAGTCTGGCTGTGATTCGATGTTCACAGTCGTGGATTGGTACGGCGACGAAGATCAGTGGGACAACAGGGTGTCGAACAATGTCTTCGACGGCACTGTGTCTCCCGACTACTACGGCAATGTGCTGCATGCGTTCCAGACGGCAAAGTCGCTTGCGACCGAGACGGCGAAGCTTCCAGGGAAGAAGGTGTTTATTGCGCACTCGCTCGGGAACATCCTCACGTCGGCGGCGATCAAGGACTGGCATATGGAATACTCGCGGTACTTCATGCTAAACGCGGCGGTGGCGATGGAAGCGTACGACGATGCTGCTTACGAACCGACCATGATCGATCCGGTATGGAAGAGCGTCGTCAACACCAAGGAGAACTATCTCGCGTCGCGCTGGTCAAGGCTTTTTGAAGAATCGCATGGAGGGCTGGACTTCCGCAGGTCGCTCTCCTGGAAGGGCCGTTTCGCAGGAATCGAGAACGCCGTGAACTGCTACTCGACGACTGAGGACGTGACCGGAAATATCGACACGAACAAGACTAGGTTTGGCTGGACGGTGTGGGCGAAACAGGAGAGGTTCAAGGGCACCTTGCTCTGGCACGGCACCGCCGTAGTCCCCGGAGATGTGGTGTGCGAAGGCGGATGGGGAATTAACACGTACTATGGCGCCGACATACGATACTATGTGCCTATCCATGGTTTCACGGCCAAGGTCAATAATCTCACTCGTAAAGACGCGATAGAGCATCCGCTCTTCACGCCGTTCAGGGAGGAAGAGAAGGCGATGCACTCGACGGACCTTTTCACGATTGACGACGAGAACAAGCGCTATGAACTCCGCGCGCGGTTCCTCGGCGACGCGATTCCTGCGGAGAGCTTCGCGATGGGGGCGAATGAAGCTAATAAGAGAAGTGGAATAGCCAATTTGTCAATGATGGAAAAGTGTATGGACAACGATGAAGTGTGGCCCAAAGACAGAAGGGAAAAGATAGATGGGCAACCAGACAGATTGCTTTGGCATCACTCGGACTGGAAGCAACTCGCGTACTGCTTCGTCCATAAACTTTTCAGTCAAATAGTTAAATGGAAGTAAAGGAACTGTAACAATGCAGAAAATCATCATGCCTGTTGTTCTTTCAATGCTTGTGTCTGGATGCGTTTTCGCCGACACGGCTAAGTTGGAGGTGTTTGTTGTAGACGAAACGACCGAGCAACCACTGGCTAACGCCGAAGTGACGGGATTGTTCTCCATGCGCTATGGTTGGAGTGCGGTAAAGGGATCGCCTGGCTCGAATGTCTGTGAAGCGCGCACAGATTCGTCAGGCCGCTGCAAACTGTCCGGAGAGACGAACATTGGTGTGGTCGGATGTTATGTGGACAAGGCTCCCCCTGGATACTACGACCATTCTGGCGGCGGAGGCTACGACTTCAAGCGCAAGGACATTTTCGGTGTATGGCAGCCTGACAACCTCGTCGTCACGGTGCGCGTCCAGCGCATTGAGAATCCGATTCCTCTGTTCGTGAAGAAAGTCGGAGATTATGTAACGCGGGAAAGCAAGGAAGACCTGTTTTCGCAGGCTGACGGCGTCCTCCGGTTCGATCTTATGAAGGGCGACTGGCTCCCGCCAATCGGGAAGGGGAAGATAGCGGACGTTGAGTTCAAGCGTCTGCCGCACGAGGATTTCGGCGAGTTCATAGGCGGGGCTGGTGTCAAGGGAACTTCGTGCCGTGATTCAATGGAGATTAGGTTTCTTGGTGAAGA
>JAEEGL014007091.1_pt1 | contig 14048 bp, 11 predicted proteins | sample 9134231 | NCBI WGS metagenome assembly JAEEGL01 (sample SAMN16246548, study PRJNA631951) | gut metagenome | biome: gut microbiome; feature: rumen; material: fiber-attached | host: Bos | place: Iran: Karaj | collected 2018-10
AACACGGGCTTGGGCATGAAGGTGGCGTGCAGGCCGTTCTTTTGCGCCAGCGTCTTGACGGCCAGCTTGAAGGTCATGATGTTGTCGGCGGCGGTGAGGGCGTCGGCGTACTTGAAGTCGATCTCATGCTGGCCGGCGGCCACTTCGTGATGGCTGGCCTCGATTTCGAAGCCCATCTGCTCCAGAGCCATGCAGATCTCCCGGCGGGTGCTCTCGCCGTGGTCCAGGGGGCCGAGGTCGAAGTAGCTGGCCTCGTCCGCGGTGGCGGTGGTGGGGCGGCCCTGCTCGTCCGTCTGGAACAGGAAGAATTCGCACTCGGGGCCCACGTTGAAGCTGTAGCCCATCTCCGCCGCCCTGGCCAGCGCCCTCTTGAGCGTGCCGCGCGGGTCGCCGGCGAAGGGCGTGCCGTCGGGGTTGTACACGTCGCAGATCATGCGCGCCACTCTGCCGTGCTGGGGACGCCAGGGCAGTATGGTGAAGGTGTCCAGGTCGGGCCGCAGGTACTGGTCGGACTCGTTGATGCGGACGAAGCCCTCGATGGAGCTGCCGTCGATCATGATCTCATTGTCCACGGCCTTTTCGATTTGGCTGGCGGTAATGGCGACGTTTTTCAGCTGGCCGAAGATGTCGGTGAACTGCATGCGGATGAATTCCACGTCTCCCTCCCGCACCATGCGGATGATGTCTTCCTTCGTGTACTTGCTCATGGTTGCGCCTCCTCACATAATTTGCCGTTCCGGTGGGGATCGCCTCTGGGCCCGGAGGCCGCTTGCCGGGCCGCCGGGGATTCCGGCGGACACGGCGGCGATTTGAATAAAAAGGGGCAAGGGAGTCATGCGACATGACCCCCTTGCCTTGTCTTGGGAAAAAGAATAGCACAGGGGACACGGGTTGTCAAGTAATATGATTGTTAAAGCATGGGATGCGCGGGATTTCTTTGTAACATTATTATATACAGGCCAGAATTGCAGGAACACATTTGTTAAAACTGCAAATGCGCACTTGACAGCCTATGCCGCGTGTGATAGAATGCAGCAAAATTTCAAAGCAAAGCGTTGCGGAAGCAGAGTATTCCGGACTGGCGGCACCCCAGAGAGCGGGCGATGGTGCGAATCCCGCGTGCGTCCCCGGAAGAAAAACCCTTCCAAGTCCAATCAGAACGTCGGGAGATCGGCCAGTAAGGGCGGCGGCGTGATGAGCCGTTACACTCATCAGGGCTTGTTGGAGCCCGGAAAAGAGAAGCAAATCAGGTGGCACCACGAAGCGGCGGCATTCGTCCTGAAATCCATACAGGATGGCCGACCACGAACGGAGGTGCTTTTTATGTGTTCCATTTTCGGCGTTGAAGGCAAGTCAATCCCCGTGGAGAAATTGCGCGAGTGTTTCGACCGGACCGTTTCCCGCGGCCCGGACATGAGCCGTTTCATCGAGATTCCCTGCGGATACCTGGGCTTTCATCGGCTGGCGATCATGGGCCTGACCGTGGAGGGCATGCAGCCCTTTGAGATGGACGGAAGCTATGTGGTCTGCAACGGCGAGCTGTACGGGTTCCGGCCGCTGCGCCAGCGGCTGATCGACGAGGGCTTTCCCATCCGGAGCGCGTCGGACTGCGAGATTCTGCTGCCGCTGTACCGGGAATACGGCGTGGAGATGTTCAAGACGCTGGACGCGGAGTTCGCGCTGATCCTGTACGACGCGGTGCGGGGCAAGCTCATCGCCGCCCGGGACCCCATCGGCATCCGACCGCTGTATTACGGGCGCCTGCCGAACGGGGGCACCGCCTTTGCCAGCGAGCCCAAGAACCTGGTGGGCCTGTGCGAAACGATACTGCCGTTCCCGCCGGGGCACTACTGGATGGACGGGCAATTCGTGCGCTACGCCGACCCCGCCCACGTGGACCAGTTCACCATGCGGGACGAGGACCACGTGTGCGCCAAGCTGCGGCGGCTGCTGACCGAGGGTGTGGAGAAGCGCCTGGACGCGGACGCGCCCATCGGCTTTCTGCTCTCCGGCGGGCTGGATTCCTCGCTGGTGTGCGCCATCGCCCAAAAGACGCTGAGCAAGCCCATCCGGACGTTCGCCATCGGCATGGACATCGACGCCATCGACCTGAAATACGCCCGGATGGCGGCGGATTACATCGGCAGCGAGCACACAGAGGTCATCATCTCCGAGAAGGACGTGCTGGAAGCCCTGCCGACGGTGGTGGAGCTGCTGGGCACGTGGGACATCACCACGATCCGCGCCAGCATCGGCATGTACCTGGTGTGCAAATACATCCACGAGCATACGGACATCCGCGTGCTGCTCACCGGGGAGATCAGTGACGAGCTGTTCGGATACAAGTACACTGACTTCGCTCCCGACGCTGCGGCGTTCCAGGAGGAGGCCGAGAAGCGCATCCGCGAGCTGCACATGTACGACGTGCTGCGGGCCGACCGGTGCATCTCCGTGAACAGCCTGGAGGCCCGGGTGCCCTTTGGCGACCTGAAATTCGTGCGCTATGCCATGAGCATCGACCCGGAACTGAAGATGAACCGGCACAGCATGGGCAAGTATCTCATCCGCCGGGCCTTCGCGGAGGATCATATCCTGCCTGAGGAGATCCTGTGGCGGCAGAAGGCGGCGTTTTCCGACGCGGTGGGGCATTCCATGGTGGGCGATTTGAAGGCGCTGGCCGAGCGGACTTATACCGACACGGAATTTGCGGAGAAGGCGGCGAAGTACGACTACTGCCGGCCCTTTACCAAGGAGAGCCTGCTGTATCGGGAGCTGTTCGAGAAGTATTATCCCGGCCAGGCCCGGATGATCGCGGATTTCTGGATGCCCAACCGGACGTGGCCCGGGTGCGACGTGGACGATCCTTCCGCCCGGGTACTTAGCAACTACGGGGCCAGCGGGGTCTGAGGAGGCGTTTCCATTTCCGGGAATTTTGGCGGGATCGATGAAGGGATAACGCGATTCGTGGAGAATACTATATATGCGGCCCAGGAAAGCTCATATCACAGAACGGGTTTTTGCATGACGCGGCCGCATATACGGATGCGGGCACATGCCGCGCACGGCGGCCTTTGAACGGAACAGAAAGAAGGGGAAACGATGAAACTGGGAAACGGATTCTTCACGGCGCTGGGTACGCCTCTGAACGATGCCGGAATGGTGGACGAATCGAGCCTCCGGCGGGAGATCGATCAGCAGATAGGAGCGGGCGCTTCCGGCCTGCTGCTGATGGGCACCATGGGCATGCTGGGCTGCGTGCCGGAGAAGGCCTATGAGCCCTGCGTGGCTGCGGCTTGTGACCAGGTGGCGGGGCGGGTGCCGCTGCTGGTGGGTGCGGCGGACAATTCCCTGGCCCGGGTGAAGGACAGGCTGAATGTGCTCTCGCGCTTTCCCGTGTGCGCGACGCTGACGCCGCCCTATTATTTCAAGATGAGGGACGACAAGCTGGTTCCGTTCTTCCGCGCCTGCGCCGGGATGTTTGGCGGCCCCATGTTCCTGTACGACCATCTGCCCATCACCAAGCACAAGCTGAACTTCGCGCAGGTGCGGGAGCTGGCGGAACTGCCGAACATGGCGGGCATCAAGAGCGCGGATATGAAGCTGATCCGGGAACTGCATGAGGACGATGTGGAGGGAAAGTGCGGATTCACCCCCATCATCTCCGACATCAGCTGGTTCGCTCCGGCGTATGGCGAAGGCGTGACGCACTATCTGGATGGCCTGTTCGCCTGCATCCCGCACTCCATCTGCGAGGCGCAGAAGCTGCTGGCCGCCGGGGATATCCAGGCGGGAAAGAACGCTTTCGACCGAATTATCGCCTTCCGGGACGCGCTGATTGCCATCGACCTGTGGCCGGCGTTCAGCTACGCCATGAACCTGCTGGGCTGCGCCGGGAATTTTGCCCCCGACTACGAGGGTGGTCTGACGGAGCCGGAGAAGGAGCAGGTGAAAGAGCTGATGCGCGGCATGGGTGAGATCGCCTAACGCCGCTGGAGATTTTTGACCGAAAAAAACGCGCGGGGTCCGGAAATGGACCCCGCGCGTTTGTGTTTGCGGCTACCAGATTTGGCCCGCCATCCACACGATGGCGGGGATGGTCAGGATAGAGAGGAGGGTGGAAATCACCACGGTTTCCACGGCATACGGGTAATCCTTCCCGTGCAGCTGGGCGTATACCGCGACATTGGAGCCCACCGGACAGGCGACGGCCAGCAGCAGGGCCAGCTTCATGTCAGCCAGGGCCGCCGGCAGCAGGGACAGCAGAAGCATGGACACAACGGGCACCAGCAACAGGCGCACGAAGGAGATAAGGTACAGCGATTTCCGCCGGAGCATGCCCGGAATGTCCGTCTGGGCCAGGTAGATGCCCACGGTGAACATGGCCAGCGGTGTGTTGAGTCCCGCGATGGCGGACAGGCACCCAGTGACGATGGAGGGCGGCTCAATTTTGGAGAAGAACAGGATCAGGCCGATGAGGATGGCAATGATGAAGGGCGCTTTGATGAGCTTTTTTGGCTCAAAGCCCTTCCGGATGGGCTGGCCGTTCAGAATGGATACGCCGTATGTCCATTGGCCGATGTTCAGAAACGCTACGAAGCAGGCCACGTAAAACACGGCGCCCTGGCCGACCGAGGCGAGGATCAGCGGGATGCCGAAGAAGCCTGGGTTGGAGAACGCCCCTGCGAAGGCGGCGATGGCGTCCTTCCGGAAGATCAGCCGGGAGATCAGGATGGACAGCAGCAGCAGCACCGCGGCGGCGATTCCGCTGTACAGGATGCCCAGCATGTGCTCGGGGGTGCGCTCCACGAAAAAGCCATTGATGATCACTGCGGGCAGCGCCAGGTAGATCAGGATATTGCCCAGCGCCTTGCTGCCTTCCGGGGTGATTTTCTTGAACCTGAACAGCAGGTAGCCCGCCCCCGCCAGCAGGAACATCTGCAGGATCTGGCGGACGAGGATCAGCATTGTATCCATCATAAACAATCCCCCTGCAGGCCGGACATATGACGCCCGGCCATTTTTGACCTTTCTGTTCACATGAAACTATTATAGCAAGCGCGAAAAAGCGTGTCAAGCCTGGCCGCAGGCGCGCATGCAGGTCGGGAGGGGGACGAGGAACGGGAGGCCATTCGGCCTCCCGTTCCGGTGGCTGGGGATGCGCTTTACAACGGGATCTTCTTGATGTAGAGGTGGTCTCCGTTTCCGTGGCAGGCCAGATAGGCCACCAGCATGCAGCCGTCCGCCGTCTTGAAGAGGGAAGGATAGCAGTAAGCGCAGTGGGGGTCGTTGCCCACGACAGAGGGGACTTCCGGCCAAGAAAAACCGTCCGGCGACACAGCCATGACCAGGGGCGTGCGCCCGCCGTAGGATGCGTGTTCGCCCGCGCCGCGGCCATTATAGATCGGCACAGGGTTCCATACGGCGTAGAACGCGCCGTCGATGCGCTGGATGGTGATGGGGCTGTTGGGGCCGGAGAACCTGGAGGGCTGGGCCTTTGTCCAGGTCTCGCCGCCGTTCATGGAGAAGGCCTCGTAGTGGCGGAACTGATCCGTGCGGAAGTAGGCCCATACAACGCCGCTGTTCAGCTCCACCACGCCGGGCTCCTGGAGGCCGGTATGGGTCGTATGGAAAGGCGGAAAGACGGTGTCCCGGGACTCGCGCCAGGTTTCGCCGTCGTCGTCCGAGAGCAGGAAGCATGCTGTCGCGCTGCCATCGAAGAACAGACCGCTGCCCTGGGCGTAGCCGCCGCGATGGTAGGCCAGGGGCATGACCAGCCGCCCGGACTTCAGACGGATGACCCGGTCGTTGTTCAGCACGTAGTAGGACCCTCGCTCGGGAAGGGTACACTCGGTGTGACGGTAGAAGGTCCTGCCTTCGTCATTGGAGCGGGAGAGCATGATCCTGTTGCAGCTCGGGGTGGCCTTTACGCAGTAGAACAGGCCCAAGTCGCCGTTCTGCATGCGCATGAGGGATACGCTCATGATGTTCTTCACGCCGTAGTCCCGCTGGGCGGAGATGATCTCCACCGGTTCGGACCAGGTTTCGCCCTCGTCCGCGGAGAAGGAGGCCACCAGATCCGAGGGGGCATCGTCGTGGGAGCTTTCCCGGAAGCGGCTGTAGACGAACAGGATGCGCCCGTCGTTCAGGCGCAGGAACGCGCCCTCGCTGTGGCGCGGATAGAGCGGCGTGCTTGCAAAATGGCACACCATGCGTCCGACGCAATCGTATTCTTGCAGTGCCATGGCGTCCTCCTTAAATCGCGATCTTCATGATGGTCTGCTTGGCCAGGCAGATGCCGTCCTCCGGGCCGCCGGAGCAGTAGGAGACCAGCATCGCGCCGTCTTTGGTGAAGAAGATGGCGGGATAGCAGTAGCCGTTTTCCGGGCCGTCCTCGATGATGTGATTCTCGCTCCAGGTGTCGCCGTCGTCATGGCTCACGGCCCACACGATGGGCGTGCGGCCCCAGCCGGCCTTGGAGGTGTAGCGGCCGTTGTAGTTGGGGATGGGGTTCCACACGGCGTACAGGTCCCCGGTTTCCGGTTTGCGCTTGATCTTCAGGGGCGAACACGGGGAGGTGAAGCGGGAAGGCTGGGCCTCGGTCCAGTGCATGCCGCCGTCGAAGGAGAAGAACTCGTACTGGTACATCTTGTCCGTGCGGTTGTAGCCCCACAGCGTGCCATCGTTCTTTTCGACGACGCCGGTCTCCTGCAGGCCGGAGCGGCTGCCGGTGAAGGGCGGATAAACGAGATCCGGCGCTTCCTTCCAGGTTTCGCCGTCGTCGTCAGAATACAGGAAGCAGGCGGCGGAGCGGCCGTCCGTGTAGCCGGCGCCGTTGCCGCGATGGTAGGCCAGGGGAATGACGAGCCGCCCGGTGGAGAGGCGCTCCACGCGGTCGTTGTTCAGCACATAGTAGCCGGGGCGGTCGGGCAGGGAGCACTCCACGTGTCTGTACCAGGTGGCGCCCTCGTCGTTGGAGCGGGAGAGCAGTATACGGCTGATGCCGGGGCTCTGCTTGACGATGTAGAACAGGCCCACGTCGCCGTTCCGCATGCGCATGAGGGAGACGCTCATCACGTTTTCGGTGTTGTACATGGAGGCGGAGATGGCCACGACGGGCTCGGTCCAGGTTTCGCCCTCATCCGCGGACCACAGGGCAACCAGGTCCGAGGGAGCGTCATCGCCGAAATTGCCCGTGAAGCGGCTGTAGACGAACAGGATGCGGCCATCCTTCAGGCGCAGGAACGCGCCCTCGCTGTGGCGGGTGTAGGTCTTATTCGGGGGAAAGGCTGCCACGATGTGATCTTTCATAGGGGTATCCTCCTTTGGTCAAATGGCAATTTTGCAGATGTTCAGGCGGGTAAGGCAGATGCCGTCCTCCGGGCCGCCGGCGCAGTAGGCCGCCAGCATGGCCCCGTCGTTGGTAAAGAACATGGCAGGGTAGCAGTAGCCGTTTTCCGGGCCGGCTTCGATGACGTGGCTTTCGCTCCAGGAGGCGCCGTCGTCATGGCTTACGGCCCACACGATGGGCGTGCGGCCCCAGCCCGCGGGGAAGCGGCCGCGGCCGTTGTAGTTGGGGGCGGGGTTCCATACGGCGAAAATGTCGCCGGTTTCGGGACGACGCTTGAGCTTCATGGGGGATTCCGGGGAGGTGAAGCGGGAGGGCTGGGCCTGGGTCCAGGTGTTGCCGCCGTCCATGGAGAAGCTTTCGTACTGATACATCATGTCCGTGCGGGCGTAGGCCCACACCACGCCGTTTTTCTTTTCCAGCGCGCCGACTTCCTGCAGGCCGGAGCGGGAGCGGGGGAAGGGGGGATAGATGAAATCCCGGGCCTCCTGCCAGGTTTCGCCGTCGTCGTCCGAATAGAGGAAGTTCATGCAGGCGCGGCTGTCCCAGTAGATGGAAGCGGAGCCGTGCTCATAGCCGCCGCGGTACAGCGCCAGGGGCAGCAGGATGCGGCCGCTTTGCAGGCGCTCCACGCGGTCGTTGTTGAGCTCGTAATAGCCGGGGCGGTCCGGCAGGGTGCACTCCACGCGGCGGTAGAAGGTGCGGCCCTCGTCGCTCGAGCGGGCCAGGAACAGGCGGTTGACGGACGGCGCTTGCTTGACGATATAGAACATGCCCAGGTCGCCGTTTTGCATGCGCAGCAGGGAGACGCTCATCACGTTCTTCGCGCCGTGCTCCGAGGCGCGGAGGATGGTGACGGGCTCGGACCAGGTCTCGCCCTCGTCCGAGGACCAGGCGGCGGCGAGGTCAGACGGGGAATCGTCGCTGTGGCCGCCGATGAAGCGGCTGTAAGCAAAGAAAATGCGCCCATCCTTCAAACGCAGGAACGCGCCCTCGCTGTGGCGGGAAAACCGGTCGTCCGGCCCAAAGGAAGCCACGATGTGGTTTTGCATTGGAGTTCCCTCCGTTTTGTTTGTTTTTTACCCATGAGAAGCCCCGACGTTGCCGCCGGAGCTTCTCATGGGGGGAGGGGTTTCCCCCTCCCCGGGAACAGTTTTTATTCAGCGTACTGCGCAATCAGTTCTTCCACGGTGGGAGCCTTGTTCAGCTCTTCGAGGTAGGCGCCATACTCAACATCGTTCAGCTCTTCGATGTAAGCGTCCCAATCGCTGTCGAGGTTCTTCTCGCCCATGATGACGCCCATGAAGTAGTTCTTGCGGATGTTGGACCAGTCGCCGCTGTACTCATTGCTGATCTTGGCAGCGTCGGTCTCGTTGGCGATGTCGCACTTGTACTGATAGATCAGGTCATCGCACCAGAGGCCGCCCATGCCCTTGTACCAGTACTTGCCGCCGGCGTAGAAGTCGGGCTCCAGGGTCAGCCATTCCCAACCGGCGCCCAGCTGGGTGTTGCGGATGAACACCTGGCTGCCGCGCTCGCCGTTGATGGCGGTGGTGATGTCGTCAGCATCGCGGGTGGTCCAGGTCTTGGTCTCGTCGGTCCACTTCCAGTTGACGTTCTCTTCGCCCTGCCACAGGGTGGCGACGACGGTCAGGTCTTCGTTCCAGTTGCACCAGTCATAGAACTTCAGGATCTCAACCAGCTTATCGTCGTCCACATCGGCGTTCACGAAGAAGGTCTCGCCGCCGGCGGGGGTCAGGTACGCGCTGCGGTAGGTGTGGCCGTCCGCGTCGCAGATGCCGGGGATCAGCAGCAGCTGGACTTCAGCGTCCTTGCCCTTGCCGTCCAGCAGGGTGCGCGGCGGGCGGTTGTTGGCCCAGGCGTTCAGGGCGTTGGTGGAGGTGGAGCAGCTGATGCCCGCGGTGTTGTTGTTGATGAGCTCCCAGTCCTCGCCCCAGGCGATGGTGAAGATTTCCTTGTAGATCAGGCCGTCGGCATAGGCCTTCTGCAGCCAGGCCAGCAGATCCTTCAGAGCGGGGTTGGTGAACCACTCCTGCGGATAGCCGTCAACTTCCATGTTGTCGCCGATGATGCCGACAGCGGTACGCAGGTCTTCCCAGTTCTTGATCAGGCCCACGGTGTCGTCCACGCCGTTGCCGTCGGGATCCTTGTTCACGAAGGCGTCCAGGACTTCATACAGCTTGTCCAGGGTGATGCCCTTGTCGCCGACGAACAGCTTGTCGGTCACCTGCTCGATGTTGATGCCCAGGTCGATATTCAGCTTCTGGATCCAGTCGTAGCGGAGGAAGATGTCATACAGATACAGGCTGGCGTAGGTCTCGTACAGATCCGGCAGGCCGACCAGAGCGGTTTCGTCATCGGGATCGGTGTACTTGGCCCACAGCATGGGATACTCATCCATGTAGGCGACCAGGCCCGGGCAATACTCCTTGACCAGGTCGATGGGGATGTTGCGGACCAGTTCCTGCTCGAACATGTAGGTGGGGGTCTTTTCAAACCAGCCGCAGTCGGGCAGCTCGTTGGCGATCATCAGGTTCACGGCTTCCTGGTCCTGATGGGCGACCTTGCGGACCTGCACGTCGATGCCCAGGGCGTCTTCCACATAGTCCTCAACATAGCTGTCGGGTTCCAGCTCGCCGCACCAGTAGGCGTAGTAGGAGATGGTCACGGGCTCTTCGGTGGCCAGCGCGACGCTGGCAACGCTCAGGAGCATCATGGCCGCCAGGATGATAGCAAGAATGCGCTTCATTTAGAAATCCTCCTTATATTCTTCTCAGTCTGTTTCATAAACAGCGCGGCCCTCCGGGGAAGTTTTCGAGACAAACGCTCCTTTCATCAGAATTGGAGGCGCGCCATGGGAAACCTTGGGGTTGTATGCCGCCGATCAGCCCTTGACGGCGCCCAGCATGATGCCCTTCACGAAATACTTCTGCAGGAAGGGATACACGCAGATAATGGGCACCACGGTGATGATGGTGGTGGCGGCGATGATGGTGTCCGGCGTGAAGGACATGCTCTGCTCTTTTACCGCGGCGAACTGGGTGGCGGTGTCCGTCAGGGCCGCCACGTTGTTCTGGATGGTCTTCAGCATGTACTGCAGGGTCATCAGGCCCTCCGGCCGGGCGTAGATCATGTTGTCAAACCAGGCGTTCCACTGGCCGACCATCGTCCACAGGCCCACCGTGGCCAGCACGGGCTTGGACAGCGGGATGATGATGCGGAACATGATCTGCAGCTGGGAGGCGCCGTCGATGGTGGCGGATTCCTCCATGGCTTTATCGATGGACGAGAAGTAGTTCCGTATGATGATGGTATTGTACATGCTGAACCCGCCCGGGATGATGTAGACCCAGAATTTGTCCAGCAGGCCCAGGCTCTTGATGTTCAGGTAGGTGGGAATCAGTCCGCCGGAGAAGAACATGGTGATGAGGAACACGATGGTGATGAGCTTCAGCCAGGGCATGCCGTGGCGCGTCATGGCGTAGGCCGCGAAGCAGCACACCACGAGGTGGTACAGCGTGCCCAGGATGGTGCGGGCCACGGAATTGCGGAAGGCGATGCCCAGCAGCGGGCGGCTGAAGCAATACTTGTAGGCGTCCAGCGTGGCGTGTTTGGGATAAAAATTCAGGTTCAGATACGAGATGTCCTCCGCCCTGGAGAGGGACACCACGATCATGTCCCACAGGGGGAACAGGATGGTAATGCAGAAGAAGATGATAAACGCGTAGTTGAATACGTCGAAGGCCTTGCTGCCGAAGGAGGTTTGCATCTTTTGTTTCTTGATCGTTGCCGGGATCTTTGCCGATGTCATGACGTGCGCACCTCCTTACAGAATCCGGAAGTCCGGGTCGAGCTTGCGGGAGACGAAGTTGCCGGCCAGCACCAGCGTGATGCCGACGACATTCTGGAACAGGCCCACGGCTGTGGTGTAATCGTACTTGGCGTCGATCAGACCGCGGCGGTAGACGTAGGTGGATATGACGTCCGCCACCTCGTATGTGCCTTCATTGTACAGGTTGAAGATGGGATCGAAGCCGACGCTCACCAGCGAACCCAGCCGCAGGATCAGCAGCGTGGTGATGGTGGGCATGATGCCCGGCAGCGTGATGCTGATCACGCGGCGGAACCTGCCCGCGCCGTCGATGGCCGCCGCCTCGTAGAGCATCGGGTCGATGCCCGCGATGGCGGCCAGATAGATGATGATGCCCCAGCCAAGCTCCTTCCACAGCGACCAGATGATGTAAATCGAGTCGAACATCTTTTTCTGGATCATGAAGTAGATGGATTCCTTCAGGATGCCCAGCTTCAGCAGGATGGCGTTGATGGCGCCGTGGGAGGGGGAGAGCAGCGTGTACGCGAACGTGCCCACCACGACCCAGGACAGGAAGTGGGGCAGGTAGGAGATCGTCTGGGTGACGCGCTTGAACTTCATGTGCTGCACTTCGTTCATCATCAGCGCGAAGATGATCGTGGCCGGGAACACCGTGATCATGGACAGTATGCTCAGGCGCAGCGTGTTGCCCAGCACCCGGTAGAAGACCTTGTCGCTGAACATCTTCTCGAAGTGCTGCAGGCCCACCCAGTCGCTGCCCGTGATGCCGCGCTTCATGATGAACTTCTTGAAGGCGATCTGGATACCGTACATGGGCAGGTAATTGAAGATGATCACCTGCGCGATAGGGATGATGAGGAAGAGATAGAAGGGGAGGTATTTCCGGTACACATGCAGTCGATGTCCCCGCATCGGCTTGTCGTTGATGACCCGTTGCGCTGCCATGCGAACCCTCCTTAGAATGGAATAATTCCTCTGCCACGGAACAGAATAAAATACGATGTAGTTATTATACGGTATAAATCCTCATTAGTCAATAAGGAAAAAGAAAATGTCCGGGAAAAGTGTGCAAAAGGATAAAAAATCGACGGCTTTTGTGTGGATAGTATTAAAAAGCTATTTGCGGCAGCGCGATGCGCAGAAGAACAAGGGTGGGGATGATGATGCGTCTGCGGGCGGAATTTCAGGGCGACAGAAGCCAAGAAGCCCCGAAAGCGCTGAGCTTTCGGGGCGTGTTTTCTGGGAAAGTCGTCACGGCGGGCCGAAGGGGGGTTATTCCCCGGCCTGCACGGCGGTGAGGGCGATGGTGTTCACGATGTCCTGCACGCTGCAGCCGCGGGACAGGTCGTTGCAGGGCCTGGCCAGCCCCTGCAGCACGGCGTAGCACTCCGCGCCGCCGATGCGCTGGGTGATCTTGTAGCCGATGTTGCCAGCCTGCAGGTCAGGGAAGATGAGGACGTTCGCGCGTCCCGCCACAGGGCTGCCCGGGGCCTTCGACATGCCCACCTCCGGCACCAGCGCGGCGTCGAACTGCATTTCGCCGTCCAGCAGCAGGTCCGGCGCCAGCTCGTGGGCCAGGGCGGTGGCCTTCTGCACCTTTTCCACCAGCTCGTGCTTCGCGCTGCCCTTGGTGGAGAAGGAGAGCATCGCCACCCGGGGCTCCTCGATGCCGCACAGCACCCGGGCCGTGTCGGCGGCGGACACCGCGATCTGCGCCAGCTCCTCGGCGGTGGGGCAGGGCACGACCACGCAGTCGGCGTATACCAGCAGGCCGTCCTGGCCGAGGCTCCGGTTGGGGCAATTCATCAGGAAGCTGGAGGAGACCACGGAGATCCCCGGCTTTGTCTTGATGATCTGCAGCGCGGGGCGCAGCATGTCGCCGGTGGTGTGCACGGCGCCGGACACCAGGCCGTCCGCGTCGCCCAGCTTGACCATCAGCATGCCGTAGTACATGGGATCGGCCGTCAGGAGGGCGGCGTCCTCCCGGCTCAGGCCCTTCGCCTTGCGCAGCTCGTAGAGCGCGTTGGCATAGTCGCCTGCCTTCGGGCTGTCGGCGGGGTTGACAATGTCGATGCCGGAGATGTTCGTCCCGGTTTTTTCCGCGGCGGAGGCGATCTCCTTCGGGTCGCCCAGCAGGACGGGCCGTGCAAGGCCCTCGTCCCGGACCCTGGCCGCGGCCTGCACGGTGCGGGGTTCCGCGCCCTCCGGCAGCGCGATGCGCTTGACGTTCAGGCGGGCTTTATTCCAGACATGTTCGATCATGCTCATGACGTGTTCCTCCCTGTAGTATCAGAATGTCACACCCTCAAAGCCCTGCCATACGGGCTTGCCGGTGTAGGTCATGGCGGTGGCCTGGCCGCGCAGCACCTTCAGCACCGAATAGGCCAGCGCCTCCTGCTCCATCTCGCCGGGATAGACGTGGATGGGTGCGATCCAGCCGCAGCGCTGCCGGATGCCCGCGGTGATGTCGTCAAAGCGCATCAGGCCGCCGGTGAGCAGGATGGCGTCCACTTTGCCGCACAGCACGGCGCTCATCTCGCCGATCATTTTGCAGATCTGGTAGATCATCGTGTTCCACACCAGCGCCGCCTTGCGGTCGCCCTGATCCACCAGCGCGTGGATGGCGTCGGAGTCCGAGGTGCCGAACAGGCTGACGAATCCGCCGGAGCGGGAGCACTTCAGCCGCACGTCGGCCACGGAATGGGCTTCGATATAGTCCAGCAGCGCGAGCACCGGCACGCTGCCGATGCGGGTGGGCGTGAACGCGCCCTCGCCGTCCGCGCCCATGTTGCCGTCCACCATGCGGCCGTGGTCGTGGGCGCTGACGGTGATGCCGCCGTCGATGTGGGC
>JAEEGL015716623.1_pt1 | contig 14048 bp, 11 predicted proteins | sample 9134231 | NCBI WGS metagenome assembly JAEEGL01 (sample SAMN16246548, study PRJNA631951) | gut metagenome | biome: gut microbiome; feature: rumen; material: fiber-attached | host: Bos | place: Iran: Karaj | collected 2018-10
ACATGAAGGAGCCGACGAAAGAGAACGCGAGGCGGTTCATCTGCGGCCTTCGCGACCTGGGGCGGGCTTTATCCGACCTTCATTTACTGGGAGCGGCCGTCTCCTCTTTTCTCGAGATGTGCGGATACGCGGACCGCTATGTGAGATCGGGAGACGGTTCTTTCCGGGATCTGCTGTCAGACAGTTATAATTATCTGGGACTTGCCGAAAGGGAGCGCGGCGATCTGAGCGCGGCGGAAGAGTACTACAGGAAAGGTCTCGAGATCAGCGAGCAGCTCGCGGATGAGATCAACACGGCCGAGGCGCGGACAGATCTCGCGCTGAACTACAGCTTTCTGGGAGAGATCGCGGAATCGAGGGGCGACCTGTCCGCCGCGGAAAAGTATTATACGAAGGGTCTGGAGATCTTTGAGCCGCTCGTTAAAGAAAGCGGGACCGCGCGCCTGCGCCGCGCCCTCGCGGTGAGCTGCGGCAAGCTCGGAAGGACAGCGGAGCTGAGAGGCGATCTGGACAGAGCGCGGGAGTATTATGAGAGAGCGTATTCGATAGAGGAATTCCTGATCGGGGAGATCGAGGAGGATGTTTATTTCGAGAGCTTCGCGGGATGCGATCTGGATCTCGGGCATATCGCGGAGATAAAGGGCGATCTTTCCTCGGCGGAAGAACACTACAAAAAGGCCCTGGACATCCTTTTGCCTCTCGCCGGCAGGAACGGGAAACTGCACACCCGGCAGCTGCTCGAATACTGCTGCGGCAAGCTTGGCGACGTCGCGCTCCTTAGCGGCGATCTGGCTGCCGCGCAGGGATCGTATACGAAGTCTCTTGAGATCTGTCTGGAGATCGCGAAGGATACGGAATCCGCGCTATCGCGCCGCGATCTGGCGGTCAGCTACGATCAGCTCGGCGACATCGCAAGGGCGCGGGGAGATCTGCCCGAAGCGCGAAAATATTATGAGTCCGCGCTCGGGATCAATAAAGCGATGGCGGAAGAAACAGATACGGCGGGACCGCGCCGCGGGATCTCTGTCGCTTACTTAAAGCTCGGCGACGTCGAAGGGGAAGCCGGCGACCTGGACGCCGCGGAGGAATACTATAAGAAGGCGCTCGGGCTGATGACGCGTGAGGCGGAACAGAACGCGGCCGTAAAGCCGCGGCAGGATCTGGCGGATGTTTTCAGCAGATTGGGCGACATCGCCTATTTCAGATGGGATTATCCTGCCGCGAGAGAATACTATAAGAGAACGGAAACGATATGCGACGAGCTCCTGAAGCTGTCGCGGGAGGTAAAGACTTATACGAGCCTGGCCTTTTGCTGCGGCCGGCTCGCCGAGATCGCGGAGAACGATGAAGACGCGCGCGAAGTATTGAGATGCCGCGAAAAGATCCTGGAAACAGAACTGATACTCGTGGAAGAGATCGGTGAGACCCGGTTTGCCAAAGACCTCGCGCAGGCGTATTTTGATCTGGGATCATTTTATTACCGGTTCCGCCATGATAAAGACAAGGCGAAGGAGAGTCTCCGGCGCGCGCTGGACGTCGTGAACGATCACGGCCCCGAAGAGTCCGTTCAGCTGGCGGAAGAGACAAAAATGCTGCTGAGAGCGCTGTGAGCCGCTGATCCTTTTATATCCGGACGCGTCATCTTATCTGGCCGTTTCCGTGTATCACGTACTTGTAGGTGTTGAGCTCCTGAAGCCCCATGGGGCCTCTGGCGTGGAGCTTCTGGGTCGAGATCCCCATCTCGCAGCCGAGGCCGAACTCGCCTCCGTCGGTGAAGCGGGTCGAGGCGTTGACGTAGACCGCGGCCGAATCGACGCGGGAGCTGAACTTCCTCTCGCTTTCGGGGTCGCGGGTGACGATCGCCTCGCTGTGGCCGGTGGAGTGGGCGGCGATGTGGGAGATGGCCTCGTCCGCGTCCTTTACGACCGCGACGGCCAGTATGTAGTCGAGGAACTCGGTGTCGAAGTCATCGGGGCCCGCGGGCGTTCCGGGGATGATCTTCGCCGCTCTTTCGTCGAGCCTCAGCTCCACGGGGATCAGGCCCTTTGCCCTGCGCTCTTCGGTGAGGCGGAGGCAGAGCTTCGGCAGGAAGTCTTCCGCGATCTTCTCGTGCACCAGCAGGACCTCTTCGGCGTTGCAGACCGAGGGACGGCTGGTCTTGGCGTTCTCGACGATATCGAGGGCCATGTCCAGGTCCGCGCTCTCGTCGACGAAGACGTGGCAGATGCCGGTACCGGTCTCGATGCAGGGGACCTTGGCTTTTTCCACGCAGCGGGCGATCAGTCCCGCTCCCCCTCTGGGGATCAGCAGGTCCACCAGGCCCACGGCCGCCATGAGCTCGTCGGCGCTGGCGTGGTCGGTGTCCTCGATAAAGCCGACCAGCTCTTTGGGAAGACCGGCGTCCTCAAGGCCCAGATGTATGGCCCTCACGATGGCCCGGTTCGAGCGGAAGGCCTCGCGCCCGCCTCTTAAGATCACCGCGTTGCCTGATTTCAGGGCGAGGACGGCGGCGTCGGAGGTCACGTTGGGCCTGCTCTCGTAGATGATGGCGACGACGCCCAGGGGCTGGGAGACCTTTTCGATCACAAGGCCGTTGGGGCGTTCTGTCCGCGATATCACCCGGCCTTCGGGGTCGGGCAGGGCCGCGACCTCTCTCACTCCCGCGGCCATGGCTTCGACGCGCTTTTCATTCAGAGCCAGGCGGTCTATCATGACCTCGCCGTACTTTTCCCGCGCGCCTTCGACGTCGAGGCGGTTCTCGGCGAGGATGTTTTCGGTCTCGGAGATGAGCCTGTCCGCGATGGCGTAAAGGGCGGCGTTCTTCTGCTCTCTGCTCCCGCTGAAGCTCCTCTGCGCTTTTTTTGTTTCTATGAGTATATCTCTTGTCGCTCTCATCGCGCTCCTCCGTCCTTTCTGCCTATGAATCTGGTGCCGGCGGGCTTTCCCTCAAGGACGTCGTATATCACGGCCGGGGCGGCGCCGTTCACGATGAGCATGTCGACGCCGGCCTTCATGCAGAGGGCGGCGGCGCTGAGCTTGGTCGCCATGCCGCCGGTGGAGAGGGCGGAGCCTCCTCCTCCCGCTCCCGCCAGCATGCCGGCGGTGATCTCTCTCACCTCGGGTATGAGGCGCGCGTTCGGATCCTTTCTGGGGTCGGCGGTGTAGAGGCCGTCGATGTCGGTCATGACGATGAGCAGGTCGGAACCGACGCTGGCCGCGACCAGGGCGGAGAGGGTGTCGTTGTCTCCCACCGCGATCTCGTCGGTGGAGACGCTGTCGTTCTCGTTGATGACGGGCAGGGCCCCCAGCTCCAGCAGCCTTCTGAGCGTATTGGTGAAGTTGGCGTGGCGGGTCCCGTCGCGCAGATCTTCTCCGGTCAGCAGTATCTGGGCGACCGTGTGGTTGAACTCGGAAAAGAGCTTGTCGTATACGTACATGAGCTCGCACTGGCCGACCGCGGCGGCGGCCTGCTTGCCGGCCATGTCGTCGGGCCTCGCGGAGAGATTGAGCTTGCCCACTCCCATGCCGATGGCGCCCGAGGACACCAGTATCACCTCGTGCCCTGCGTTTTTAACGTCGCTCAAGACCTTGCACAGCTCTTCGACGTGCCTTATGTTGAGCCTTCCCGTGGGATGGGTCAGCGTCGACGTCCCTACTTTTATCACGATCCTCATTTTTTTACCTGCCTCTTATAAGAATAACGCATAAATACTAATACTTTTTCTCATGATGCGCAAGAAAAAAAACCGGGAGCGCTCGCGCCGCGGGCCGGATGATCGGTCCGGGAGGCGGCGGAAGGGCCCCGGCGTTCAGCCGCGCCTCAGCGCACGAAGACGAAGATGATCCCGTCGTTGCCCGAGTCCCTGTCGGACTTGAGGATATCATAGAACTCCATCTTGGTGTCGTAGTATTCGCTGCCGGCGCCCTGCAGGAAGCCGGCTTCCTCGCCGGGGATGAAGCCTTTGATGACGCCTTGTTTCTTCATCCTGCGCAGGGCCTTTATCGCTTCCTCCTTCGACCTGCTGGTCCCGCCGGAGGAGCCGTAGCCGGTCAGGATCTTGAAGGCCTTCTGCCCTCTTGCCAGCACGCGGAGCCTGTTCTCTATCTCGGAGAGGGGCACTCTGCCGTGAAATTCGCTGTAGGTAGTCATGGGATCCCTTTCCGCGGCCGGTCAGTCGGCGCTTTTGATCATCTCAAGGCCTTTTTCCAGTCTGTCCAGCCCTTCGGCCAGGACCTCTCTTCCGGTGGCGAGGCACATGCGCACGCATCCCTCCGCGCCGGGGCCGAACATCTTCTCCGAGCCCGGGACCAGGGCAAGCTTTACTTTTTCCTGCATGAAGTCGGTGAACTGCTGGCTGGAAAGGCCGGTGTCCCTGACGTTCAGCCACATTATGTAGGTGGCGTCGGGCATGTAGGCCTTGATCCCCGGCATGGCGGACAGCCTTCCGACCGCGTACCGGGCGTTGCCTCTGAGGTGGTCGGTGAAGGCCTCGCTCCAGTAACGGGCTTTGGTGACGGCGGCGAGGGCCGCGACCTGGGAAAGCGAACTGACTCCGCCGGCGGTGGTCATGACTCCCGAGGCGTCCACCAGCCTGTCAAAGACCTCCTTATCCTTGCAGTAGATGCAGCCGACCCGAAGGCCTGCCAGGCCGTAGGCCTTGGAAAAACCGTAGACCGACAGGGTCTTTCTGTTTTTCTCTTCGCCCAGGGAATTGATGCTGACGAAGGGCTTTTCGCCCAGTATCATGTCGGACCAGATCTCGTCGTTCATGATCCAAAGATCATGCTTTTCGCAGACCTCCAGGAGCTTTTCAAGAGCCTTTTCGGAATAGACCTTCCCCAGAGGGTTGTGGGGATTGCAGAGGCAGAACATGCGGGTCTTCGGGGTGATATAGTCTTCGAGATCCTCGAAATCGATCTCTTTTTCCGGGCTCACCGGGTAGTAGACGGGGACTCCGCCTGCGGTCATGACCGAATTCTTGAAGAGGTAGTCCACCGGGTCCATGACGATGGCCTCGTCCCCCGGCTCGAGGACCGCCCCGGCGATGATGTACATGCCTCTGGCGGCGCTGTCCACCGGCAGGACCAGATCCTCCGCGATTCCCTCATTTTTGCGGCTGCAGAGGTCTTCGGCAATGGCCTTTCTCAGCCCGGGAAGGCCCAGCTTGGGGGTGTAGGAGAGATAGCCGTCCGCCAGATAATCCTTTATTGCGCCGATGATCTCGGGCGCCACGGGGAAATCCGGGTCAGCCGCGGTCAGGGGGATGACACCGTCCTCCACCTCAGCCCAGCGGTAGTTGTAGGCCTTGCTCTTAAGAGCCTTAAGATCGATGCTCTCGTCGGAAAAAAGCTTCATTTTGTCATCCTTTCGCGCGGGAAAGCTGCCTTTGCTCTATTGTAGATCAAACGGATAAATATCGGAACAGGCGGGTCAGATAAGGCCCTTACGGAAAAGGTAAGCCAGCAGAGCGGCATTCAATACCAGGAAAAGGGGCACCAGTATCTGAAAGCTGGCGTGTTTTGTCTTGTGGCGGAAGACCCTCATGCCCAGCAGGGCTCCCGCTCCCCCCATGAAGAAGGCCATGGCGAGGAGGGTCTTTTCGGGAGTGCGCCATCTGCCCTTTTCAGCCTTGCGCTTGTCTATTCCGTAGGCGGCGAACACTATGAGGTTCCAGACCGCGAGGACCGCGGCGATGATCATCCGTTCTTTCATATACTGTCCTTTCGGAAGCGCTGTTTAAGGCAGGGCAAAGCGCCCGTACCCTGCAGTATTATACTACATAAGAGCCGGCAGATATTGCGGCTCTTCGCTTTTTGTTATAATAACTATTGTTATATAACAGACAGTTTAAGACCGGAGGCCCTCGGGACCTCCGGTCTTTTCGTGTTTTTGGGGTTTTAAGGCCGGGGCCTGATGCTCAGATCCGGGTCTTACCCTTTGGGTATCGAGCTCATCATCTGCATGGCCCTGTAGAGGTAGGTCACCACGTCGCAGCGGGGAGCGAGGCCCGTGGGCACGAAGCCGTCCTCCTTGGAGTAGGTGTCCTCAAGCAGGCCGCAGTTCATGGCCCAGTCGCAGGCTTCCTCATACCAGCCGTCGGCGCCGATGCCGAGAGCCCTGTAGAGGAAGGTCAGGATGTGGGCGTAGGTGCATTGCTTGCCGGGGCTGAAGGTGGTATCAGTGGTCCCCTCGGTGATGCCGTGGGAGAGGGCCCAGAGCACCGGCTTATAGAAGTAGTCGTTGGGGCTCACATCGGTGAAGGGCTCGTAGAGGTTTTCGGGCTCGGGGCTTCCCATGGCTCTCCACAGGAAGGTCACCACCTGGCCTCTGGTGCAGAGCTGGAAGGGCATGAACTTGTCCTTGCCGTTGCCGTCGGTGACTCCGGTCTGGTAGGCCCAGGTCACGGCGCTCTCATAGAAGGCTCCTTCGGGTATGTCGATGAAGGGGTGGTCGGGGGCTCCCTCGGGGCCCTGGGGATAGAGGACGTCTAAGGGAGGCTGGTCGACGCTGATGGTGTAGGTCACCAGGATGTCTTTTTTATACTCTACGGTGACGGTCTGGGCGCCTATGCCGGTGGCCGTCTCAGGGTAGACCTTGAAGGCCCTGGGGTCGGTGATGTCCTTAAAGCCCATGCTGGTCCAGAGGCGGCACTTGATCCCCGTCAGGTCGATGAGTTCTCCTATGATGTAGTTCTTCTTGTCCGGCTCCCGGAGCAGTTCCAGATCCAGGTCTTCTTCGGTCTCATCTCCGTCGAAGTCCATGGCGGGAGGCACGTAGCCCGGGGTCTCCTCGACATCCACATCGAAGGAGTCGGAGAAGCTGCCGTATCTTACGGTGACGGTGTCTCTGCCTTCAAAATAGAGGTAGGCGGGCTCCCACGACAGGTCTTCCACAATGATGCTGGAGGTGTAGGAACCGTCCTTGTAGTTGATCCTGTAATGTATGCCGGAAAGGTCGACGGGTTCGCCCTGGTTGTAGAGGGTCTTGTCGGGCGCTTTGGTTATCTCAAAGGATTCGATATCGCCTTCTTCGGGATCCCACTCGATGCCCATGGGCAGCAGCACGCATCTGAAATCCATCCAGCAGGTGCCGTAGCCGTCGGTAACTTCGCAGCGGTAGATGAATTCCTCCATCATGTGATCCTGGGGGATGCCGAAGATGAGGAAGGCTGTGCCGTCGCCCAGCACTCTGATGTTGCCGTTCTCATCGTGCTCCAGGGGGACGCCGTCGGGGTCCACTCTGAACCATCTGCATCTGTAGGGACCCTTGGGGCTGTTTACTCCGACCTCGAAGGCAAATTCTTCGTCGGGGCTGTAGACTTCGATATCCAGAGGGCTCTCGGCCCAGATGGAGAGGTCGTTGTCGCCGCCGGCGAAGGCGGTCAGGGGGAAGGCCGAAACGATCAGCAGAACTGAAAGCAGTATTGCCGTGATCTTGGTTCTCTTCATGTTATCTCCTTTCATAGCATTTTATCCGCGCCGTTTCACTGTATTGAAGCCCCGCTCATCATCTGCACGGCCCTGTAGAGGTAGGTGACCACCTCGCAGCGGGGGCAGAAGCCCTGGACGTTGTAGCTTCCGTCCTCGGGATCGACGGTGTCTTCAAGGAGATCCATGCCTTCTGCCCATCTCAGGGCATCGGCCCACCACTCATTGGTATCCTCGGCTCCGGTGTCGCCGGGTCTTCCGATAGTCCTCCACAGGAAGGTGAGGATGTGGGAGCATTTGCACTGGCTGTTCGGGCTGAAGGTGGTTTTGCTCGTTCCGTCGGTGATGCCGCGGGAAACGGCCCAGATCACCGGCTTATAGAAGTAATCGTTCTCATCCACGTCGTCGAAGGGCTCGTAGAGGTTCTCGGGCTCGGGGCATCCCATGGCTCTCCACAGGAAGGTCACCACCTGGCCTCTGGTGCATAGCTGGTAGGGCATGAACTTGTCCTTGCCGTTGCCGTCGGTCACCTGGGGATCGGAGCTGTAGGCCCAGTCGACAGCGCCGGCGTAGTAGGCTTCTTCGGGGACGTCGGTGAAGGGATTGCCGGTCTTGCCGGTGATCAGGGGCAGCTTCGGCTGATCCACGCTGATGTCATAGGTGACAAAGACGACGTTCCTGTAGGACACGGTCACGGTCTGAGTCCCGAGGCCGGAGGCATAAGCGGGGGATACTGTGAATTCAGCCGGATCGTCTATGTCTATGAAGCCTAAAGTGGTGTACAGGCGGCACTTGATGCCGGCAAGGTCGATGGGATCGCCCATGATGTATTCCTTCTTCTTGGGCTCATTGACCAGCTCAAGGTCGACCTCATACTCCTGGTCGGTGAAATCGTTGATCATTTCAACGTTTATCTCGTAGCTCACCGCGAAGTGGCCCTTGTACTCGACGCTTACGGTCATGGGGCCCATTCCGTCGGCGATCTTGGGGAAGGTCACGAATTCGGAAGGATCGGTGATGTCCCTGAAGCCCATGCTGGTCCAGAGGCGGCACTTGATGCCGCTAAGATCGATCTCCTCGCCGGCATAGTAGTTAAGCTTGTCGGGGGCCTCAAGGAGCTCCAGATCCACGTCATATTCCTCGTCGGCGGCGTAATCGCCGGGAACGAAGCCCTCGACCTTGTTTACGGTCACGGTGAATCTGTCGGACGCTCCGTTATAGTTCACCGAGACGACCTGGGTGCCGTAATCGTTGAGCACGGCGGGCTGCCAGGTCAGGTTTCCCGCCGAACTGTTGTCCATCACGTAGACCCCGGCGTGCCCGCCGTCCGCGTAGTAGATATCGTAGGAAAGGCCGGAAAGGTCCACCGCTTCGCCCTGGTTGTAGACCTGCTTGTCGGGAAGCTTGTCTATTGCGATGCGGTCTACGGGGCCTTCATAGTCATCCTCATAGCCGATGGGGTAGAGGATGCAGTTGAAATCGACGTACGCGTTTTCGCTGCCGTCCGTTGCCATGCAGCGATAGTATAGGCGCTCGTTCATCTTCTCGTCGGGTATATTGTGCATGTAGAGGGCCTGACCGTATCCGATTATTACGGGCTCGCCGTTGTCCCTGAGGTCGACGGGCCTGCCGTTGGCGTCGATCCGGTACCAGTAATAGCGCACATCGCCCGCGGCGTTCTTGGGCTCCACCTCAAATGCAAAGCTTTCTGAGGAGCTGTAGACCACCACTTCCTCTTCGGTGACTCTCTGCAGCCAGAAAGAGCCGCCGCCGGCGAAGGCGGTCAGCGGAAAGGCCGAGACCGCCAGCAGGACTGCCAGCAGCACTGCCGTAAGTTTTTTTCCCTTCATTTCTTCTCCTTTCTTTTTAACGGTCTTCGACCCGGGAGGACTCGGTCATCCTCCGCGGTCATCCGACCTGATATTCTCACACCTACATTTTGACATCAGCGGGGGAGGATGTAAAGCATCCGCGGGCAAAAAAACGCGCTGAGACGCAATCTTAATATTGTGAATGAAAATATTTTTATATCACATTTAATAATATCGAAGCATGCGATCGTGAACAGCGATGTTTCGCGCTCCCCGGCTTTGACTCCCGGCTCCGTTTCGGATAAAATATCTGCAGTGACCTGTGACGGGAGAAACAGTTTCAAGCTCCGGCCGGGCGCTGAAAGAATGATCATGCAGAAAATAAAAAAGATAACAGCATATATGCTCGCGGCGGCCCTCGCCTTTTCTCTCGCGGCTTGCGGAGGCAGCAGTCCGGCGGCGCAGACGCCGGCTCCCCCGAACGCTTCCGCTCAGACGGCTAAGGCGCAGCCTCAGGAAGACCTTGTGCCCGCGCCCCTTTCGGCGGGATCCTACCTCGCGGATGAGAGCGATAAAAGGAGCCGGACGCCGGCGGAGCTCTACCTGTTCGGCGGCGGATGCGGCCTGATGGTGATGGGAAACGTCATGTACGGCGCCTCCTGGAGCGAAGACAGTCTTGAGATCGAAGGGAGGTCTGTAGCCTTCAGCTGCGAAAAGGACAGGGCGGAGAGCGCCGCCCATCACGATCCGGTCCTGAGCTTTTCCTTTAACGGCGCCGGCCTGAGGCTGAGATATGACTCTGAGATCAACGGCGCGGAGCTGGGGATGAGGGATCAGTTTAACGGCGAATACGTCGGCAGATACCTCGGCGAAGACGGAACGGAGGCCGTATTCAACGAGGACGGCAGCGCTTTACTGACCGCCGGATCCGAAGAGACGCCCTTCTTCTGGGGGACCTACTATCTGGCGGACGCCTTCTGCGTGACCGGCAGCTATCTCAGCGGGCTGGAGCGCACGGACAGCGGGATCAGGTTCTCGACAGATGAGAGTAATGTATACGAGCTCGAATCGGAGGCGGAGGTCCAAAGGAGGGCGGAAGAGGCGCGGGAAGCGGAGAAAAAGGAACGGGAGAAGGTGCTGACGGCCCATTACTACCCTTACGGGAACGCGGCCAGGCTCTCGGGCAGGATAGTGATATTCTCGATCTTCCCCAGCGGCCCCGACTACAGCTGGGATCTCGCGGCGGAAAGCGATCAAAAGCTCAGGGATAAATGCCTTAAAGACCTTTCCTCCGCGGTCTCCTTTCTGGAGCAAAAGTGCGCCGGATACGGAAGCGAAGTCGAGTTCCTCTACGACTGGGATGAGGATCCCGGGCTGGCAGCCGTTTGCGAAAGCGAGTATCCCGTGGCTCTTAAAGACGAACAGGCAGAAAAGAAGTCGCACGCTCCCCTGGCCAGATCTTTGGCCGATACTCCCGAGCTCAAGGAAAAGTATCAGGCGGACAGCGTCATCTATCTTTATTTCGTGAACTCCGATTACTCAAATACCACCAATCCCCACGCTCACAGCTTCGACGCCCGTGACATCATCGCTGGAAACTTGATGATCAACGATCTGGTCGAATACGCTGTGATCAACCTCAAATATCACCAGGTGCAGGATGAGAACGGCAGCAGGGTCGAAGAGGCTGATTTCACCGCCGGCGATATCGTCATCGCCCACGAGATGCTCCACCTGTTCGGGGCGCCGGATCTTTACGCCGGCGGGGAGCAGGGGATATCCCGGGAATACGCCGACCATCTGCTCGATATAAAATCGAAGGATATAATGCTGGCCGGCTACGCGGGCGCGTCAAAGCTGAGCCAGTTCACCCTTTCGGAGATATCGGCCTATTACCTGGGGCTCGCGGACCATTGCGGCGACGTGGAAAAGTACGGCCTCAGGGTCAGTCAGTACGAAAGCCTCAAGAAAAATTAGCCCTTATCCTGGCTTCATGGGGAAGACCCGGATCTTTCCGCCCGGCTGCTTCAGCGCGGTGGCGTGCCGATTTGCGGGAGTAAACATTGAGCCCTGTTGGGTAAAATGATAAAATTATTTCAGTTAGTTTTGTCATTTTCTCACAAGGAGCGTAAAAAATGCGAGATATCAGAAAGATAGATAAAGTGGTCGTCGACGGCTTCAGCCTGGATCTTGAGAGCTTCGTAAGCGTGGCGAGAGGGTTTGCGAGGGTGGAGCTGGCGGCCTCGGCGAGAAAAGAGCTTGAACGCTCTCGGGCACTGATCGAAAAGATCGCGGACGAAAAGAGGGTCGCCTACGGCATCACCACCGGTTTCGGAGACTTCGCCAGCGTGGCCGTCCCCGAGGAGATGACGAACCGGCTCTCGACCAATCTGGTGCTCAGCCACTGCGTCGGCACCGGCGATCCCTACAGGACCGACCAGGTGAGGGGCATGATGCTCCTTCGGGCCAACGCCCTCTGCGCCGGCATCAGCGGGGTGCGCCCCGTGATAGTGGAGATGCTCCTTGAGATGCTCAATAAGGGCGTGACTCCGGTCGTTCCCCAGAAGGGCTCTTTGGGAGCCAGCGGCGATCTCGCCCCACTCTCCCACATGGGGCTGGTGCTTCTGGGGCTCGGAGAAGCCGAGTACGAAGGGCGCGTGATGAAGGGAAAAGAGGCCATGGAGGCTGCCGGCATCCCCGTCCTCGCCAGCCTTGCCGCCAAGGAGGGCCTGGGGATCACCAACGGGACCTGCGCCATGACCTCGGTGGGGGCTCTCAATCTTTACGACACCATGAACGCGGCGCTTACCGCCGACCTCGTCGCCTCCATGACTCTGACGGTTTTGGGAGGGCAGCTCAACGCCTTCCAGGACAGGGTCCACAGGGCGAGGGGCCAGAAGGGCCAGATAAAGGCCGCCGAGAACATAAGAAGACTGACGGAAGGCTGCGGGATGCTTGAAAATTCAAAGGGTCTGAGGGTGCAGGACGCCTACGCCCTAAGGTGCGTCCCCCAGGTCCACGGAGCCGTAAGGGACGCCCTGGATTTCGTGAAAGAGAAGATAGAGATCGAGCTCAACGCGGTCACCGACAACCCGCTGATCTTCCCCGAAGGCGAAGAGGTCGTATCCGGCGGAAACTTCCACGGCGAACCCATCGCCATCCCCTGCGATCTTCTGGGCATCGCCTGCTCGGAGCTCGCTTCGATCTCGGAGCGCCGAACCGAGCGCATGGTCAACGCCGATCTTTCCAACGGCCTTACCCCCTTCCTCACCACAGAGGCAGGGGTCAACAGCGGCTTCATGATCGTGCAGTACAGCGCGGCTTCGATGGTCTCGGAGAACAAGGTCCTGGCCCATCCCGCCTGCGTCGACAGCATACCCTCGTCGGCCAACCAGGAGGATTTCGTCTCCATGGGCACCACGGCGGCGAGAAAAGCGGGCTGGATACTCGAGAATACCAGGTCGGTGCTGGCCTACGAGCTTCTCACCGCCTGCCAGGCCGTCGATATCAGGAGGATGGTGGGAGACCTGGGGCAGGGCATATCGCCCGCGGCGCAAAAGGTCTGGGAGCACGTGAGAGAAAAGGTCGCCTTCTACGACAAGGACAGGGAGATCGCCCCCGACATCAAGGCGGTCGAAGCGATCGTCAGGAGCGACGAGCTCCTGGATATAGTGCACGGATTCTTCCCGGACATGGAGTGACGCCTCAAAGTCCGGCTGATCGTTATCATAAAAAAGACCCGCCGCGGCGGGGAGCGAAAGAGAGGGCTTGCGATGAACGAAGATCATTTACTGCTGACCGAAAAAGACGCCATGTGGGCCGAGATGCTGATGCAGGCGCTCAAAAACAATGACGTCGACTGCTTCTCGCTCCCCGTGTACGGAGCGGGCCTCACCCTGAAGACCGGGATGAGCGAGCGCCTCAAGATCTACGTCCCGGCAAAGGAGCTGGCGAAGGCGGAAGCGCTGATGCTGGAGCTCTTCCCCGGGGAAGAGTAGCAGCCCCGGCGCCAAGGCCTTATTTTTCAAGCTTTTTCAGGACCGAACGGTAGCCCCCTTCCCCGTAGGAGAGGGCGCTGCTGACGCGGGTGATGGTCGTGTTGGAGACGCCGAGCCTCTGTCTTAAGGCCTCGTAGGTCTCGCCGGCGGCAAGGCCTTCGGCGATGCGGAGCCTCTGGCTCAGGTCTTCGAGCTCGGGGGCGGTGCAGAGGTCTTTGAGGAAGGCCAGGCATTCCTCTTCGCTCTCAAGGGAGAGGAAGGCCCGCGCGAGATCTTCCAGGGCGCTGTCCTTGCTTAAGGGGTCCATGGCTGAGCATCCTTTCCGCCCCGGGGCCGGGCGCCGAACACGAAAGAAAAGTACTGAATATAAAATAAATCTATCATCGACCGCTTGATTTATCAACGGGAAAAGGAGGAACAAATGGAATACCGCGCAGAAGACGCTATGGTCATCAGGCTGGACGACGAGCTCCCCGAGTATCCGCGGTTCGTCCCCGGCATACGCAGGGCGCCCAAAAGAGAGGCCGCACTCACGGAGCACGATAAGGAGCTGGCCATCAAGAACGCTTTAAGATACATCCCGCCCCGCTTCCACGGGCAGATGGCGAAGGAATTCGCGCAGGAGCTGGAGGAGAGGGGCCGCATCTACGGCTACCGCTTCCGCCCGGAGGGGAAGATCTGGGGAAAGTCCATCGATGAATACAGGGGAAAGTGCGTCGAGGGAAGAGCGATGCAGGTCATGATCGACAACAACCTGGACTTCGACGTCGCCCTTTATCCTTACGAGCTCACCACCTACGGCGAGACCGGC
>JAEEGL016779492.1_pt1 | contig 14048 bp, 10 predicted proteins | sample 9134231 | NCBI WGS metagenome assembly JAEEGL01 (sample SAMN16246548, study PRJNA631951) | gut metagenome | biome: gut microbiome; feature: rumen; material: fiber-attached | host: Bos | place: Iran: Karaj | collected 2018-10
GAGTCCTACTGGGATCAAAAGAATCCTTCCAGAGAAGAAGTTGTCGAATTCAACCGGATGTTTCCCTGGGGCTACAGTATAGCTGTCGATCAATGCGAATCGGCCCGACAAATAGTAGGGGCTTCCATCCTGGCCCAGATGCCCGGCATCATCTATGAGCTGGAAACCTCCTATCCGGAAGCGGTCTATGTCGTGGGGGTCAATGAGGAAAACGGAGTGAAGACCCGCGCGCAGTCACTGGCGACCAACCATCTCTTCGTGGATCCCGCAAACCGCAGCAAATCCCGATACCATCGGGACTCCGAACCGGGTCCGAGTTCCTCCATCCATCGTCGCTACGACGATGCGATCGCCACCACCAACAACGGGATCCCGCTCCATACCGGCTATCTGCGGATCGCATCCCCGACCGAGAGATATGACAATGGCCTGGGCCAGATTCCCCAAATCGTCCGTTTTCTCGTAGGGGCGAGTCATGACAATATAGATGCTTCTCCGCTCTTTGCTGTCGTTGGAGATATCTCCTACAACTATTGGTGGGATGACGCCCGCCAGCGCCGATCCTCGCTCTATTTCTGTAGCGTCTCTTCCGAATACGACCGATACCTCCAGGATTGCTGGCAACAGACCGTCAGCACGGAGGGCGACCTGCTGGCCACGCTCTATGTCGATGCCTCCCGCATCTATACGAATGTCCAAGGTGGCTACGGCGTTTTCGGGGCGATGTACGTATTGCGACACGACTGTGACCTCCAGCAGACGCCGGCGGGAACGCCTGTCTACCATACGCCGCTGCCATTTGATTGCTGTCTGGCCTATCCGGCCTATCCAGCCCCTCTGCCAGAGTTATGAAACGGAGACTTTTTATCCTCATGTTCCTGCTGGCCGCTTGCAACCTAGTGGCTGCCCAGCCTGCAAGTGCGTCAATGCAGGACACGCTCCCTGCGGCCGTGAAGGTGGCCGACCGTGCGGTACCCGTTCGGGCGGACGGCTATCAGCTCGATCCCATCAAGACACTCCGGATCGTCAGCCCATTGGGCGACGGTGACGTAATCAAGTATGTCCAGACGCTGCCGGGTGTCGCCACGGGCGGCGAAGGAGGTTCCGCCATCTATGTGAGGGGCGGTAACATGGGCTCCAATCTCTTGACGCTGGATGGCGTCCCGATCTACGGCATCAGCCATCTGCTCGGAATGACGACCGTCTATTCTCCCGACATCATCAGCAAAATGGCCTTCCACGCAGGCGGCTTCAACTCGGAGGAGGGCAACTTCACGGCTTCCCACATTCGTCTTACATCCGTTGAAGGAGCCTTTGAGAAGGGCTGGGCACAAGCATCCCTGACCCCGTTCCTGGCAGGCGCGAGCGGAAGCATGCCGCTCGTTCGCGATAAGATCTCCTTCACGGGTTCAGTCCGCGTCTCGCCGCTCGGGCTGGAATACCGTGCTGCACGCGGACTCATCAACCGCTACCAAAACGCACTGCAGGATTTCGGAGCGATGGTGGGAGATGTATCCGGGAAGTTGACCTGGCATCCGAATCCACGCAACGAAGTCTCCTTACTGCTGTTCGGCAGCCTCGATAAATACCGTTTCGTTTTGAACGAGGATTCGACAGACGGCCTGGGATGGAGCAACACCATCGCTAACCTTAGCTGGGACACTCATTCAATGCCCTGGCTTGATGCGCTGCATACGGCTGTCTCATTCAACGACCACCGGGGCTATCAGGAACAAGAGTCCGTTCTTGTTGGAAGCTACAACAGCTATCTATTGCAGAACACGCTGGATGAACTGACCGTTTTGAGCACTGCATCGAAAGAGGTGGGAGCCTTTGCTTTTCGTTTTGGACTAAAGGCGCGTGGTGCAAGGTTCCTCCCGGGCGCAGCGAGCGAGTTTGCGGGGAGCAGTCGAAGGGATGCCTACCAGACCCGTATGGGAGATTCCCGCCAGACAACGCTCTTGGCAACCATGCACGGTCAAGTAGAATATGAGCGTCCTGACCGGTTTCTGGCCCGGCTGGCCCTGCGGATGAACGGCTACTTCACGCATGCAGATATCCTTACCGGTGGTCCAGGTGTCAATATGTATCATCCCGAAACAGACCTGACGCTGCGTTTCCACTTCACGCGTCAGATTGGGCTGGAGTTGACAGGCGACTATCTTACCCAGTACTACCACACACTGGAAGGCATCCCTCTCGGATGGTCGCTCGACATGATCGTTCCCTCAGACGGAAAGATTCTGCCCGAGCGGGCCCTGCAGGGATATGCGGGCCTCTTCGGCGGCCTGGGCGCGCACCAGTTTCGGGCAGGCGCCTACTACAAACGGATGGACAACCTGGTCTATTATGGAGAAGCTGCGCAGTTCTTCAGCACATCCCAGAACGACTGGTACAACAACATCCGTGTCGGGGAAGGACGCTCATACGGCGCAGAATTCCTTTATGAGAAGTCGAGTGAGATACTCTCGTGGCGGCTTGCCTACACATGGTCGAAGACCGACCGCTATTTCCCCGAGCTGAACCGGGGCCGCCGGTTCCCGGCAAAATACGACCGCCGACATATCGCGAATGCTTCACTTGAATGGAATATCATCCGCCACAGTACACGCCAACTCTCGCTCCAGACGCTCTTTACCTACCAGAGCGGCAGCTGGGATACCCTGCAAGACGGATCCCTGCCCGGCTTCCCAGTCATCGGAGAACTAGCCTGGCATCCCGTCCCGATGATCTCTTCTCTCAATAACTATGAGATGCCGCCATTCATCCGCTGGGATGCCAGCCTTCACTATGAGATTCGGCACCGGGTTGCTCACTACGACCTTTCCTTCGGTTTCTATAACATCCTGAACCGCCACAATCCGTTCATGCTCCGTTACAATACGGACACCCGGGAGTGGAACCTCATCTCTTTGTTCCCGGTGATGCCCGTCCTCAGCATTCGTATCTCTTTTAATCGATAATCAAAACCTTCATGAAAATGAAAAGAATCCTTATTGCTCTTCTCCTCCTAGTAGGTATGCTCTCCATCAGCAGTTGCAAACCCGATGATGAATGCCGATGCACCCGCGTTGTCAACGGCGAAACCAAATACGAAATCCGTCCCCTTGAATCTTTCTCTTCCTGCCAGGAACTGGCAGATGATATGTCCGATAAGTTGGATAGGGAGGTGGATTGTTTCTAATTGACAACGCGATGACCATATAAAGAGTCCTTTCGAAGAGGCTCTTTTAGATTCCCCTACACAGAAGCAGGAACAGACAGGTGTTTTTATGTTCTGTTGAAGCGGAAAACCTGTAGCGGCATTGTGCCCAGCGTTTGTTATTATTTGAAATAATCAACATTATTGTCTTTGTCCGCATCAGGGTAGTAAAGATATAGTTAAATCTAGTATGAAAACGAAAGTAAAGATAAGCTGCATTCTTGTGATGTTATTGAGCGTTTCCTATTCTTACGCACAGTCCGGCTTCCGTTTTGGGGTCGATGTTCATGGTGGAGTGGGGTTTGAGGAGGAAGGGCCGTTGACGAAGCCGCAGGCAAGTGCCAGCCTGGTCGGGGGCTATCAGTTCAACCCGCATCTGTTCTTGGGCCTTGGCATCGGGATGGGCCATTTCAGCCCGCTGTCAGAAGAGAAGGCTTTATATCCTGGAGGCAGGATTGATTTTGGGTATGAGTACGCTGAAAAAAACATGCTCCAACTCTTCTTCCGGGAGAAGGTGAATTTTCTGGACAGGAAAGTGTCTCCGTTCACGACGTTTGATATCGGTTGCCCCGTCAGTCGAAAACGTGGTTCGGGAGACAGTATGCCTTTGTTCCTCGAACCTGGCCTGGGTTGTGATTTGCACATCGGGAATGGGCACGCCTTGAGCCTGATGGTCGGATATCATTGGCAAGGTGTCAGCTACAACCAGTCGCGATACAATATTAACGATCAACTCTATTCGATCCCTCTTCAGAAAATTGCCGGCCAGCTGACGCTGCACGTCGGATTCATGTTTTAGCTTATGAGTTCTGATGCTGAGTTGACGGAATCCTACCGTATATGGTACAGTCGCCACGTTCTTCTGGCAAGCGTCGGAGCGGACTTTGTGTATCGGGACGATTTTAAAGAAGGCGATATCGTCACGGCTGACTGTAGGGGAATCACTTTACAATTCCCCTACACAGAAGCCGGAACAGACCGGTGTTTCTTCGCGCTGTTAAAAGCGGAAGACCTGCAAGGGCATCCTGTCCGGCGTTTGTTCTATAAACTTTTTCACCGGCGGTCCAAACAGTTCATCTTTGATACCAGCAACCCACGAGAATGGGAGAAGGCTGTCCGGGCTGTACTTGACAGGATGCCCCGTTATAAGCCATATGATTGATCAGTTGGAGTATGACTTTGGCATAGTTGTCTGCTCTAACTATTATGATAATACCAGCTTGTTTTTTCTCAAATAGAATAATTACAGAAGAGTAACTTAAAAAAAATAAACTATGTTAGAAGATATTGACATAAAAGAAATCCCTATCAAAGGTGGATATAAAATTACAATTCTGATAGGAGGATTCCATAGTAAGAACCCCAAGGCATATATGGATAACGTCGTGAGTGAATATGTCGAAGATTCATTGTATAATGAATTTATTGAAAGTCATCTTGATATGCCTCAGGTTCGAATTATTTTGAGTGGCATTAATGAAATCGACTATGACAAGTACAATGGCCAGCATCTTGCCGATTAGAGGCGGGCAGAATCGTTATAAATCGATGGCTCAAAATATAGCTAGATCGATTTATTACTGGTTTTGTTATATCAATAATTCAAGTAATTCAGATGTATTGCTTGAAAGTTCTGTTCGTTTTCCGCTTGTTGAGTACTTGGAACGTCGTGAGGGAATGAAGGTGTTTCTCGAAAAGCGAATCGACGGGTATTCACACAGAGCTATTGATTTTTACTTTGAGAAGACTAGTTTTGTTAATGACTCATCCGGCAATATGACAAATAAAATAGAAGTATCTTTTTACGCTGAAATCAAGTTTGTTAGCTTAGATACCGGTGACTCTTTAATTAGACAGAAGGTTTTTAATGATCTTGTTCGATTGCGTCACTATGCTTCTGACAATGTGTTTTGTTATTTCATTATGTGTGGGCCGACTCCATTTTTTGAAACATCTTTTAAAAAAGTATCGGTAAAAACAGAAAGAGGGAACCTTCGTCAGAGTGGTAAAACAAACACAAAAGCTCCCAAACGTACCGTCTATAACGATTGGTTTTCGTTTAACATAAACAAGCCAGATAAAAGTATTTCTGTTCATCGTAAGCCACATTCCGGCTATTCTGCAAGATTTGATAAAGACTACCAAGATGGGGTATTACGCTCGCATGATTTCTCAACCACTTTGATACAGTTGTTTCCAGAGAATAATCAGTATGATTCGCCTCAATCCGTAGGGATCTGGCAAATTAAGCCATAATAAATGTTCAGCTACTATTTCAATTTACTAATAGAACGCCTTAGAGTTTGATAGGATGCGTCATCTGAGAATTGTATAATGAGCTTTCACACTTTGTAATTGCTTTGATGGTGACGAATAGATATTTATCTGAACACTAATTATTTGTGATATGTTTAATCGTTTATGGAATAGTCGTAACTACATATTTAAGAAGTCGTTTTCGGTAACGGTTTCTATTTATGCCGTACTTGGGTTTGTGAGAATGTTTGTGGCTTTGGAGGGATTTTTTTCGCTGGAGACGCCTTTTAAGCAGAAGATAATAGTGAGTTTGCTTATTGTCATTGGTGTATGGCTGGTGTGTTTGATTGGAGTGGGCGTGTTTGTCATTATCAAGAGGAAGAGAAAGTTGATTGATGGTCGGAATGGAAAGGCTGTGTATGTGATGTACGGGGATTTGTTCAGTGAAAAGATTGTTCGAAAGACTGATACGCTTCGGAATATTTGTTTTGCTGTCAACAGGTGTTTTGATACGATCGTGAATGATCAACTCATCGCTTCTGCTTCAGTTCATGGGGCCGCTCTAAATCGGCTCTACAATGACAATCGATTCACACCGGCGACTCTAAATGCGGTCATTCAAAAAACGATATCTCCTTCAGCCGGTTATGTAATGCTGTCGTTTACCGATAAGCCGCAGGGGAATCTCAAGCGTTATGAGGTTGGCACGGCCGTAGATATTCCAGTGTCGGATAAGCTGCATTATTTTATGGTTGGTTTAAGTTCATTTAATCAGGACCTGAAGGCTGAGACTACTCGTTCTGAGTATTGCCTGGCTATAGAAAAAACGATTGAGTTCTGTGATGCCCATGCCCAAGGTCAGCCGGTCTTGATGCCTATCATCGGTGGCTTCCTTTCTCGCACCGGTCAATCTGAAAAAGACTTGCTTGGGTACATGATCAAGTGCCTTGAAATCAACAAAGATCACATCAATCAGGATATTTACATAGTGGTCCGCGAATCCGCCAAAAACACAATATCAATTCTAGATCTCTAAAAAACGAATAATATGCCTTACAGAATGTACAACTACTCGGCTTTCTATGTGGCCGAACCATTTAATCCCAGCAACCTGGGCGCAAATGCCACACCAGATTTTGTTTATTATAACACGCTTCGTGCATGGAAAGGACGTGATTCTTCGTTCCCATTTTATGATGCTCACGAGACAACCTATAATGTCCGTGATGACAGTTCTTGGGAGACGCTGAAAGAACGGTTACATGACCGATTGCGTCATTCAAAGAATATCATCTTATTCCTGAGCTCGAACACCAGACCAAGTAGAGCCTTGGTTGAAGAACTTGATTATGGGATTAACACTCTCGGTTTGCCGGTGATTGTTGTTTATCCAGATTATTCCTACAACTCATCCATCGCAGATAATAACGCTCCAAATGCTAGAGCGAAGACCCTTTGGAATAAACTGCCTGTGTTTAGAGATAACCGTCATAAGGTCCCTACTGCACATGTCCCTATGGACAAAGAATATATTATGAGAGCTCTGAATGATCCGGATTTTACCATCCAGAATAAAAGTACTTGCTACTGCTATTGTTACTAATAACTATGATGGTGTACCAAGTAATGTGACCACAAATATAAGTTCATTGTTGTCCATGCAAGAATGTGGACGTAATATAAAGATACTTTAAGTTTCATTTGAAAGTCTATGAATAAATATAAAATCTTTCTCCCTCTTTTGTTTGTTACTCTTTTACAGTCATGTGCCAACTTTGAGTTTACTAATGACTACCCTATTATACTGGAATCAGCAGTTGACCCTCATTTAACGACCAAATCTTCGGCAGTCCTTTATTATCATGAAGATACAGGTTTTCTTATTCAAGAACAAGAGGATCCTTTCATCGCTAAGAATGAGGACGAGATTACTCATCGAGCTATAGAATTTAGACCTAAAAGTTGGGAAGAATATAATTATTTGATGCATTCATCCGACAGCATCTATATCTCGTATTTTCCATTTGGTTTCTCGCCAGTACGTGAATTGGCAGCAAATGAGCGTGATCAATATGAACCATTTCCCACTGAAGAACGGTATCATATCTCTCAATTCAGAGTTGACGATGATTCTTTACGTATGGGAGAAAGTTGTAATACACTTCCTGAAGATACAATGCTTCCTTATCTATACGCAATTTGGCCTATTAATATGGCAATTCCAGAACAAATAGCGCATATTGAGCGATATGATGTGAGTTTACCGTTTAAAACATGTAATAAACAGGAGCCTTCAAGATTTGAAGGAACAGGGCAAATTAATTTACCGATATTGATAAACACTTATGACTCTTTTCTTGGCGCATATGTGCCCATGACAGGGATAAAAGTCCGTGTTTCGTACGGTTCTTTTTATTGCGACTATACTATGAATAGTAGTGGTTCAGCAACAATACAACCACTTATGTTCAATTCTGAATTAACACTATCTGAAATATCACAACTTCAGGTTTATGTTATTTATCAAACGCCGAAGTTTACTGTGTCTAGGAATAATGCCGTAATTCCTATTCAAAGGTATTTGGGAACAGTTTCTTCATTATGGGGATCGATGGCATATAATACTACCTATCCTACGTATGTCTCTCACCAAGCTTCAGAAACAAATGAATGTGATGTGTTTCAAGGAGCATACTATTATTTTTATGGGACCCACGATTATTCAAGTTTAATCACATCTTCTGAACAAGGAGGGATTGTATTACATTCATCTACTTCTCAACCTAGCGATTGTAATTCTAAAGTAACAATAGATTCACTCGCCAATCTTACAATCTATGTTTATAATAATTTTAATAATAATAACTCGGAATGTATTGCCAGCACAATTCATGAATTAGGACACATTCATCACTCATATATCAACTACAACTGTTCTTCAATTCAAAGAATGGTCAAAGAGTCATTTGCTTCATATATTGGCTGGTTATTAGGAGAAACGTATTATTTGAGTAAAGGATATGTCAGACCTTTTCCCGGTTTGACGATTAACATGCAGGACAGGCAATGGTGGACGCCAAACTCTCCTTTTTTTATTGATGATCCAGATTCATACTATTATACTCCTCTCTTTATTGACCTTACGGATGATTATAACCAGGGGTGTATCACAGATACAATCTCTGGAGTCCCGGCATCCGTAATAGATGATATGGGAGCAACTTGTACTACCGTTTCTGCCTGCAAGAGCTTTTTACTCTCATATGCTGGCGTATATTTTACGTCTTCGGAATTAAATGCTTACTTTGCTTATTATCCTAATTAATCAATTATGTTCAGTCGTATATCAATATTGCTGCAAATCGCATTACTCCTAGTCATATGTTCTTGCAGCGTTTTTGAATTACAAGAGGAGGAGACGGCTGTTTCCGGCATGTATTTTAAAGAAGATGCCGCTTGTGATCTTCACTTCAGCGACAGCTGTTTCTTTTCTGAATTCTTTCCGGACATTCTTCGTTCATATACTTCAGGAGCAGAGTTAGTTGAATTATCATGTTTAATATCCGCCAGCGAAAGGAGAGAATCTGGAGATTATTGTATTATTATGGGTATTCCGAAAGATGCCTGTAATATTAAAAGCAATCGATTAACCTTTGCCTCCCGATGCTCGGTTACTGTTCTATTCATGTCAATCGTAAGTAGTGATTTAAGTGAGGGTTTTTCGCACCATACCGCCAAGGCCCATATTAGGGGATCTGCCCATTTGACTGGGGATGTGTCCCCTGGTCCTATTCGGGTTGATTTGAAAATGGATAATGGGGACAGAATAACGCTGCTGTTTAGTCATGTCATAGCAGGCAACGTTTTCTATAGACGGCGCTAGTTACTATACGATTTTTACCATCGCTTTTTATATAGGGGAAATAATGAATATTGAATAGAGCTTATTGTCGAGGAATCATCTTGCGATTTCCCAATGCAGACGTTGATGACCAACCATCAAGCTTGCCCTATCGGCCTTCTTTGAATGTTATTATGCCTACTTAGCACCCGACTTCGTTTCTTTGCTAAACTCCAAAAGTTTTATATGAATTACCGTCTTACCGTGAAACAGAACGTATTTCATATTCCTGCGTTTTACCTGATATTTCTGACACTGTTTTCGGCAGTATTCTTTTCTTCATTCCCACTTTCAGCCCAGGATCCGATCTCTTTGGATAAAGTGAACTACATCGCCCTGTCTCCGGAGGCGGCGGCGCTGCACGATGCGGTGAACTATCCGGTGGAGGGGAACAAGGGCGTGCCGGACATCTCGATACCGCTGTATACGATCCAGTACGGGAAAATCACGATACCGATCGTGCTGCGATATTCGACGACGAATGCGAAGGTGGACAAGAGTGTGGCGCCGAACGTGGGTTTCGGATGGGTGCTGGATGTGGGCGGAAGTGTGAACCGCGTAATCAAGGGAAAGCCGGACGAGGCGTCGGAGTGGTACCAGGCCGACGGGAACACGTATTTCGACCAGCTGCGCAACAGCGACGACCAGTACACGATCTCGAGCATCTATGGCTGGCACGGGAGCCACTACTACGATACGGAGAAGGACGAGTTCACGATGAGCACGCCGTCGGGTGCGGCATCGTTCTACCTGACGGAGAGTTCTGGGACGTATACGGGGCATTTCTCTCCTTCGGTAAACTGGAAGGTAGACAGGACGACGAAGTACAACGGCAGCGGCGTGGCCGCCATGTTCACGGGCCTGGAGATCCTTGACGGCGAAGGCACGCGCTACCGCTTCGGCAGCGGCTCGTCCTCGACGTCGCCGACGTCAAGCGACGCCGCATATATAGAGTATTGCACGTATGACATCTCCGGCAGCGGTGTGACCTACGCCACGGGATGGCAGCTGAGAGAAGCGGAAGATGATGCTGGCAACAAGGTAACGTTCACGTACACGCGGAGCGGCAACTACACCTACAGTTCGGGACAGGACCAGTGGTATGAAATCACTGATGATCCGAATGTATTCTGGACGGCGGACGCATCCGCGTCTCAGTCCTATGTTGCGTCTTATAATCCCGACGGCAGAAACACCGAAAGCCCTTACTCCCTAACGGCCTTTCGGATCGTGTACCCCTCGACAATCGAATGGCCTCAGGGGAAGGTGATCTTCTTCACGTCGAACAATCTGATCAGCGGCCTGAGCATCCATGATGCGAGTGGCGCGCTGGTGCGGAGTATCAGTTTCAGCACGGGTGTCAACAACATCAACACGAGCTCGCGCCTGCTGTCGTCGGTGGTGGTCCGAAATTCAGACAGCACTGCGGTTCAGACCTACTCGCTGACCTACAACAGCGTGGTTACTGGCACGGTGAACGCACCGTCGTGTGACTGGTGGGGTTACTTCAACGGCACGACGACGAATCAAAACAGCTTCCTGCCGAATCGCACCATCACAGCTCAAGGTTACCTCTACACGACAACCTTTTCCCTGGGCAACGACGGCCACCGCGAGCCTGACACGACGTACATCCGCCACAACATCCTCAAGACGATCACGTATCCGGGCGGCGGAAAAACCGAGTTTACTTTCGAGCCGAATACCTACACGAAGGAACGAGGCGTGACGGTCACGGCCGGGACGGGTCCGGGCCTCCGCATCAGGACAATCCAGTACAAGGACAAGGACGGGACGGTGCTGCGTAAGCTGGGATACACATACACGGGCGGTAATATCTCCGTCCTCCCGAACACCGGCTACACGACGAGTATTGCTTACAGACTATATGTCAGCGAACCGTCCGATGTCCAGTTCGTCGTCAGCGACAGGACTCGCACCATCACTCCGAAATACCTTAGCCAGGTCAGTGGCGGTGGCCAGGCGGTGGACTATGACACCGTGACCGAGACAGTCTTCGATGGAAGTATGACTGTAGGATTGACGGTGAACACATTCTGTGTCACTAACAACTATCAGATCAACACCACGGGATTCCTGAACGCCTCTGAGGCCGGACAATTTGTCCTCAATCAGTACCATATTACTGGAGAATCCCTTACTTACAATCAATCATACATCCTCAAAAAAGAGGAGAAGAATGCTGATGGCGTCGTCGTCCGCAGGACGACCTATAAGTATACACGCAATGCGAATGACACCATCACCAATCTCGGTTTCTATCATCTGGTTTATTATGACTACATGCAGTCACAGGGCGATGCGGATTCAGGACTGATTAAGGACTATTGGGCGATACGTAGGCTTTACCGGCTCAAGCAGGTTGACGGCATTCCACCACTCTATTACTATCTTTATACTTCCACGCGTGGGTATCAGTATCCCGCAGGGGAGACGGTCGAAACGTACGCAGTTGCAAATAACGGAACTGTTTCAACTACCAATCCCTTTACAGTCGATAGGAGTATAGACTATACGACGCTATCGGCCTGGCACTATCCCGTTTCCGTATCCACGACACGCAGCGACGGCCGGGTGAGCAAGGTGTCCTACACCTATCCGTTTACCGCTCCATCGGGCTACGGGGCGATGAAAGACTCGCTAGTCGGGCGCCACATCGTCGGACGTCCGCTCTCGCAGACGCGTTGGGTGGGTACGACGAAGATCGACTCGACGCTCGTCGTGTATGGGCGCTATGCGGGGACGACTGCTCCGGCAGGCTACTTCTTCCGCCCGTCGTCGATGAAGTATGTCAAGGGTACGGGATCCTTGATGGACACACGCATCACATACGCCTCGTATGACGCCTGGGGCAACCCCCGCAGCATCGTCTACGGCCTGGACGATACGGAGGACTATGTATGGAGCTACAGCCACACGACACCCGTGGCAAAAGTGACGGGCGCCACGTGGAGCGAGGTCTCCTCCGCGCTGGGTTCATCGACGCTCAGTTCACTCGAGGGTGCCGTCTCGCCTGCCGACGCCACCGTCACCTCGGCGCTGACGACGCTTCGCGGCATTGCGAACGCCCTGACGGAAGGACGGACGCACAAGCCGTTCTACGGCGTCAGCGGTGAATACGACCCCTCGGGCAGGAAGCAGACCTACGTCTATGACAAGTTCCAGCGTCTGACGACGGCCAAGGACAACGCCTCGAAGGTGAAGCTGTACGCCGAGTACAAGGATGCCACGGGTGCCGCGAACAGCTATGTGAAGGTGAGCACGCCTGATACGGCGCTGTCGTCCATCAGCTCCGTGGCTGCGGCACACCGTCGCACCGTGGCGCGCTACTACGACGGGCAGTACCGCGAGAAGCAGTCGGTGCAGGCGTATGGCTCCGGAACAGGAAGGGACCTCGTTCTCCCGTTTGGCACCTACGATGCCTGGGGCCGTGTCACGGACACGTGGCTGCCCTACGACACTACTTCTACAGGCGGTGCGTACCGTACGGGCTACGCCGCGGAACAGAGCCAATACTACACGGACCGCTACGGCGCCACGGATGCGGCGTATGCCCGTCAACGGAAGGAGTATGAGAGTTCGCCCGTGGGAAGGGTCCTGAAGGAATACCTGCCTGGCGCTGGCGGCTACCTTACACATCCCGTAAAACACGACTACGGCGTGAACGCAGCGACCGACTCGGTCTATCGCTGGAATATCACGGCATCGACGAGCGTCGTCACCCGGGGAAGCATGTACGGAGCGGGGACGCTCAGCAAGGAAGTCGTCACCGACCCCGACGGCCGTACGACGACCACATATACGGACCGAGAGGGCAGGGTCGTGGAGTCGCTGACGGGGAACTATCGGACAAGCTACGTGTACAACGACGCTGGGCTTCTTGTGGCCGTCATCCCGCCGAAGGCGCGGCCGAGCGGCACGTCGCTTACGTCCACGCTGTATTACCGCTACATCTACGATTCGAAGAACCGACTCATCGAGAGCTATGTCCCGGACAAGGGCAAGACGGAGTTCGTCTATGACGCCGACGACCGTCTTGTTGCATCGCGCGACGCGAAGGAGTCGAATGACGGGAAGTGGCACTTCTTCCGGTTTGACCGGATGGGCCGGGAGGTGTACAGCGGGCTGGTCGCAAGCACGTCGTCGGCCGCAAACCTAAGATCCTCCTATGCGTCGCAGGCGTTCCACGAGACGCGCGTCACATCCGGATCCCTGATCAGCTATACGTTCAACGACACCGTCCTTCCTGTCGCCTACAAGGATGTCCTTACCGTGACGTACTACGACAATTACGGCTACGTGGGCGTGAAATCATTCAGCGCCGCGGGCTCCGACGTCGGTCAGTCCTCCACGTCGGTGCAGTCGTCTGCCGTCAAGGGACTGGTGACGGGCCGTAAGGCCAAGGTCCTCGACGGCATGGAACTGATGGCTACGGGCGTGATGCTCACGACAAGCCTCTACTACAATGCCGCTGGCGACATGATCCAGGAGGTAGGCGACATCTATACGGGCGGCACTGCCGGCACGTACCGCCGGAGCACCCTCTACCGCCATCAGGGCGAGGTGGCGGCAGTGAAGGAGTCACAGACCATTGGCTCTGCGACGACGACCGTCCTACGCAAATACAGCTACGACAATGCGGGCCGTCTGACGCAGATCCTGCAGGGC
>JAEEGL010925441.1_pt1 | contig 14047 bp, 8 predicted proteins | sample 9134231 | NCBI WGS metagenome assembly JAEEGL01 (sample SAMN16246548, study PRJNA631951) | gut metagenome | biome: gut microbiome; feature: rumen; material: fiber-attached | host: Bos | place: Iran: Karaj | collected 2018-10
CTGCTTTTTTTTGATATGACCAAATATTTTGACAAAAAAATGACGACAAAACGTCATTTTATTGTTTTTAGGAGTGTTTAATGATGTAATAGGGAATATTGAGCGCCTCTATTTCGGCTTCGTAACGCTCAAACAGTTCCATTCGAATAGCGTCCGAACCGTTCGATCGGGCAGGGTCGGGTACCCAAGGAATATCCGGATAAGTCAGCAGATAGGTATCCATCGGATAACGCCGAATAGCATCGTTCAGCCATTCCGGTACGCGCCCGAACGCATAGTCAAACCATACCTTCGTTAAGATCAGTTCGGTATCAAAGAAATAAAGGTTGTCTGACGGCTGACTACTGATGGCTGATAACTCGTCCACCTGATGCTTCGCGATCTCACATAACTCCTCGTAGGTAACCTCCGTCGTCCCTTTCTGCTCCACGTACGTACGCGCGTATTCTGGCACGCACGTTCCTTTATACCTGCGCGCAAGATAACGGGCTAAACTGCTTTTACCCGTACTCTCCGGACCGATAATGCCTACTTTGAACATTAGCGCGTGAGCATGAGTTTGATATTCAGACCCACGTTGTCTGCCTTCACAGGATACGAAGACGAGATGAGCGGCGTGGTGCCTTGGTGGTCGTAGAAAAGTTGGATATTGATCTTCTGACTCAGTACATAGTCGGCCGAGATCTTGATAGCCAGCACTTTATTACCCGACGAAGCCTGCGATAGACCGCGGTCGTAGTCCGTACTACCTTTCTCCGGTAAACCGGTAGGAATCTTACGAAGCAGCATCTTCACGTCCTTATAGGAGAAATCGACTTGCAGCTTCAGGTCGTTGCTTACTTTCTTCTCCCCGCCATCTTTGCCCTTACGGATGAAATTGAGGTTCTTCACCGTATAACCGGCTCCGACTACGAACTCCGACGTATGACCTTCGGTCAACTGCGAAGAGGTCACGTTCAACGCCAAGTTACGCTGCTTGCGGTATTCGGCCTTCACATTGAGCGAGTTCTTCATCGTCATGTTCAATCCGATCAGCGGAGCAAAAGCTTCGGTGAGCGTCACATTGCTGATGTCGTACGCCGAACTCGGACGCGGCTTGTCATTCGTCACGTCGCGTACAAAACCGATCATCTTATTGTCTCCGGCTGCACCTACCCACGTCGAGTAACTGCCGAACGATGAGATCGCGTACTTACAGGTATATGCGTGCGTGAGGGTGATGGACTTGAAGTGATCTTTCAGCACGGGTAGCTTACCCAAACCGTCGTACGTAACGGACCAGTTCGGCAATATACTGAGGATTCCTAAGAACGGATTGAGACTGATTGAGCTGGCGCTGCGACCCGTGTATGCCGCAAGGAATGCCGGCACAAGTACATCCGCGGAGTTTGGACTAACCGTTCCGTGTTTGGTAGGATCGTACGGCGTGTTCTCCGTCAAATGGCTCAAGAAGCCGCTGGTAGGCATGATGATGCCGTCGTACTGACCCTGTACCCGATCGGTCAACTCTATACGGTTCTCCAGGAATTGGTCATACGTGCTGTTAGCGAAGTTCTCCTCCTGGCTACCGATATGACTGAAGGCCGTTCCAATCGCGCATTGCGTGATGTTATACGAACCCGTCACGGTCTCTTGGAATTGCTCGTAGGTATAGATCGTCGATGTGGACTGCGCATAATACCGCTTTCCGGTTAACTGTATCTTGAGTCCCGGTAGAGGCTCCAGCGTCAACTTGATATCGATATCCTGTGTATGAGCGCGGGTAGCGGGTTGCACGACAGACGTGTCGCCCGATAACCATCCGTTGCTCTTCGCGCGCTCCAACATATTGCCCGGAATGAAACCGAATGCGAAGTCAAAGCCCGGCGCATAAGTGCCGTTCACGCGACTCTGACCCATGAAACCTGCCTCCGGCGCAAAGCCCGGCAGCGTCATCGAGTTCGTCTCCCGATAGGTGATCTGCAACTTACGCAGCATCGTTCCGAGATAGGTGAACATATCGCCCGTTACTTGAGCCGGCGTCCGTTGGTTCGGATCGCGTGTAGTAACGGTGATGGTCGCTACCGCGCAGTCCGCCTTCGGCGTGATGGTCACTTTCGTGTTACCCTCCGGACGGAAGGAAACCGGTATATGTTTACCTGTCGAATCGGCTACATTCACTACCAGCAATTCGCTATTCAGACGGTGGGTCACTTCGATAGCCTCGCCTTTCTTCAGCGCCGCCGTCTGGGTGTAGGTCTTCGGCTTGAAGTTGCGTCGTGCTCCTCGACCTGAGTAGAGTTGCGTGATCTGCTTCCAGTATTTCGACTTTCCGTACCAGTTCTCGAAATTGATACCCCCGTCCACTTGCCATGTCTGCAACGAACTGACAGTGTTACCTAAGTGTTCACCGGAAGCGGTGGACGCCGCGTTACGGGTCCAGTTATAGTTCGCGTTATACGATGCGTTCGCCGTGAACGGATCCAGATACGGGATGCGGTTAAACGGTACGTTCCAGCTGGCGGTGAAGACCTGTTGATAGGCGTACGGTTTACCGAAACGCGCCAGCGAACGCTGGATCGTATCTTTCCATGCCGCGTACTTATCATGGATGAACTCGTCGTCGAAATACTTGTTGTTCAATATCTCCGGCGTGTACTTACCCTCGTCGATAATCGCATTGTACGAGGATTGGAACGAGAATTTCATATTCTTCGTCAGGTCGTACTTGATATCTACGTTACGATCCCATGTGAAGTCCTTGCTGTACGTCAGGTCCATGGCTTGTGCCGTCGCTTCGCCCGCGAGGTCACGCATCTTCATATGACTGAACGTACGGTGCATATTCATATTAAATGCCCATGACTGCGGCAGGTAGTAGAAATTCAACTCCTTAAGCGCTTTCACTTTGGCTACTTTCTCTACCTTACCGAACGGTTCCCAAGGTTTCGGGTTGAAGTTATACGAGTACTGGAAGGCACCCTTATGATCGGTCGTGTAGTTCGTCTCTATCTCCGGCGAATGCTCGGATTGCTTGTTGTACGACGCCGAGACGGAGAAGTTAGCCGGGTCAACGAACAGGTCACGTTTCTTCGTATAGTGCTGGTTGAGTTTCATGTTCGTAGCCGAGAAAGACAATGACTCATGTACCGTATTGGTCATCGCTGCTATCGAGTCGCGCTCGCGCTTGGTCTCGTACGTACTCATCGTCTCGGATAAGCGCACATCGGTGTCGAGCGGGTCGTACTCCGGACTCGTCGTCTCTTTGCTGTACGCTACGTATAGCGGAATTTGTAGTTTCGCCGGTTCTGGGAACAGACGACCGGCCTCTAAAGCCGTACTTACGGATATCTGGTAGTAGTTATCCATATTACGGTCCATCACGTTTGCTTCGATCGATCCGTAGCCCGCCGTCTCCAAGTGTCCGGCTACGTTCACTTGTGCGATATCGCTGATACCCAACGAAATATTTCCCTGAGCCGCTACACCGCCTTGCTCGTTGAACTGGCTCAGACGTAACTCGTTCACCCAGATCTCACCGCCTACAACGCGCTGACCCGTGTTGCGCACACCGATCATGATGGACGATACATCCTCCAGCGTCGGGTTACCAAGCACGGTCACTTTGTTTTTGCCGTCATACCGCTCGTAGCGCTGCGTGTTGCTCACGCCGTCATTGCCTGCCCGCCGCGCTTTGTTACGTGCCGTCTTGGTCTCCGGGAAAACAGACAGGTTGAAGTCGAACATGTTCTCCTGCGGCCAAACGAGTTCACGGTCAATCTCCGAGTTGTTGTTATAGATACCCGGCTCGGTCAATTTCAGCGGGATCTCATATTCGTAGTAGTTATTCTTCAGGTCGCTACCTAAACGGATGAAGCAACTCAACTCACCGTCCGCCAACTCAGAGTAGTTGGGGTTATCCATCGTGAATTGCTCGGCGTGCACGAACATCTGCAGTTTCTTGTACTGACGCAAGTCGTAACTTACGTTCTTATACATCGCACGGGCATCACGCGGCGCAATCTTCATAATACGCATGGACATCGCCTGCTCGTTCTGCGCGATGAGCTGTGCCTGACCCGGATCGGTCTGACGACTCACACCCGGAGGCAGCACGTAGTTAACCGGCCAGCGGGTACTGTTCTCCTCGATATTCACCGTCTGAATACTGAGCGACGTCGTGTCGGTGATCGGCAGACTGTTCGGCTCCAGACTGCGCGTGTACTGACGCCATTCGCCGCGAACCAGGTCCATCGTGGCAAAACGGAGCACCGTCTCGCGGTTGAAGCCCGTGAGGTACATACGCATGAAGCGGATCGATTTCCAGTTGCGGATAGATCCCACTTTCGTTACATTATCGCCGCGAAGAGGTATCTTGAATTGGTACCACGTCACATCAACGGTCTTACCGTTACGTAGCGTCACCTTGCTGATCTTCTTCTCGGTGATATTCTGACGACCTACCTCTAACTGGTCGGGGCGCAACGAGATCTCGTACTGGAAATAGCGCTCGTATTCATTGAGCGTGTTGTCCTGGTTGATATCTTCGATATCCGGGTTGAGCGTAGCCGCCGTTCCGTAGTTCTCCGTCTGCTGCTCGGTCGCCGGCGAGTTACCTTGCGTACCGTTATAGTGCTTGTATCGATCCAGGATACTTACCTCATCGCGGTCATAGTCCGAACCGCGGAAGAAATGATAGTTATCGCCCGCAGGGTCATTGAGCGGCGAGTATGAATCCGCCTCCCATGCCTGCTGAACACTGCTGTTCACTTTCAGACGTAACTGCTCCACGAAGGTCTTATAGGCCGGCCATTCCTGCTCCTGACTATCGTTCAGACCGTTCAGACCCACGTCTTGTTTTGCGCGTGCACCCTCTTCGTTGCTGAAGGCCGTCGTTGTACTTGTCGTACGCGGTATCAGACCCCAAGGCGTGTATTCCACGCGACCCTGATCGGTGTCGGATACCGGTAAACCGTGCTCGAATGCTTTCTTGCCGTCTCGCAAGATATCCTCGCTCATGTCACCGAGGTTGATATAGAGTTTACCGTAGTCACCCGCTTGCATCTCCGGGTTCGTCAACTGCGGATCCATCAACCAGAACTGGATATATTCGATATTCGCTTTCTCGAAATCCGTATTGTCAATACGCCGCATGATACCGGCCCAACGCTTGGACGGATTGGTCAACTTACCGTCGGCTCCGATCTCGTCCGCACTGATGTTATACTGTCCGCGTTCGTCAGGGTAGTACGCCAGGTTCAGTACCGGCAACTTCGTATCTACGTTACTTGCCTCCTGACGGTTCGGGTATACCTCGTCCTGATAAACGATACGCGTACGATGGTCACTCAGCGCCTCCAGGTCATTGCGAATATGCGCCGGCGTATTCGACTGCGGGTATCCGAAAATAGGATCGACGGTGTACCATGCCAGGTGCGCACGGTTCTTGTTATACCCGATCGTATCGCGGGTGATATTGATATGCGACTCCGGGAAGACGTCCGGCGTAGAAGCCAGGAACCAATAACTCGGATAATGCACGTCGATATTCGTCGTCGTGCTCTCGAAATCATCGATATAGGCTGTTCCTACTGTACCTACGTCATTCGTGTGACCCGGGATAAGATGCGCAAACTCGGCATTGATAGCGAAGGTCGAAGGAGCGGTAGCTGTGATCCAAGGGATCTTATCGATCGCGTTTGTTAACCACTGCATCTCGGTCTTCCAACTTCCGTTCAGACCCCAGATGGTATTCGCCAGCGGCTCCGAACCCGTGCTCACTTTCGTCGTCAGCGGACGTTCACGCAGGTGCATCACCGTACCGCCGATCGTCAGGTCCTTATTGAACTCATATTCCAAGTGTACGCCAAACAGACTCTTGCGCTGCATGGAGAACGTACTTTGGTTCTCCAACTTCACGTCCACGTTAGCACCCGACTCCAGGATCGACGTATTCAAGATCGTCACCGTACCCATCGTATAATCGACGGTATAGTCCACGTTCTCAATCAGCGTCGCACCGCCTGCTGTCACAGTCACCGAACCGCGCGGCACGTTCATCGCACCCAGACGGATCTCACTGCTGTTCGTGCCCTTATATTTACCCGTCAGGCGGAATTTATTCTTCTCAGTCAACTCCTGCGCTACTACCAGCGTCGAGTCGTACAACTCGGGGAAGCAGTATTTATTCACCAATCGCTCATCGTCCTCCAGTACCTTTGCCAAGTGGTCGCCGAATGGCTCCAGCACAGGGAAGATAACCTTTCCGCTACTCGAGAGGATGGTCACACCTTCCAAATAGTCGAACCGACCATCCGGGCTGGCGTTGTTCTTCTGGTCCAAACGGTCCAAATTCATCACGCGGATGAGTTGTTTGCCGTTAATCGGACCTTCATTCAGGTATTGCATATCCGTACCGATCGAGTCATTGCGGTACATGACGTATAGTTCGAATTTCTCTGAATTGATACTTGTGGCACCGAGCGAGTAGATATTCTTCATCATCAGGTCCCATGTACCATGCCCTTTGACGGTCGGCGCATTCGCGGTACTCTTCAGCAATTTCAACGCGACAGCCGGCATGTTACCCGAGCGCACGGAACTTGAGTCCTGCGTTTGGTCAGTCGAGAATTCACCGACTTGATAAACCTGACCGTTATAGGAATATTCGTACGCGACTGCCAATACCTCGTCTTGGTTCAGCGCACTCTTGAGCGATATATATCCCAACGCACTGTTGAGCGTATATTCACCGCTGGTCAGCAGACGTGCCGACTCCACTTTCTCGTAATCCACACCGCCGGTCAAAGCAGTCGACGATTGGTCGTACAGCATACCCAACGCGGTACTCGTCTGATCCAACAAACGGAAGTTATAACCCGTTTGGGCATACAATCCTTGCAACTCCGTGTACAAACCGTTTGCTTTGTTGTCCGGCGCTGCGCTTGCACTTCCGCTCCAGTTCAACTGCGTATGGCGGTTGTTTTCACCGAGGTCCACGAATGCCACGATGTTACGTGCTTGGTCGTAGTTACCGCGTTTGTTGGTGATCCATACTTCAATCTTATTGATCGTTACGCCCGACGAGATATACGGCGCACTACTCATCGCCTTCTCGTAGTTGTCGCGGAAAAAATGACTCAGGAAGAAGTGGCGGTTCTCATCGTAGTTGTCACCGGCGATATCGAACTTCGTCATCTGTGCACCGCCTTTACTGCTTACCGTCTGCGCCTGACTGTTCTGCTGACTCACGAGCGCCTGAATACGGAATTTACCGAATTTCAGATTGGTCTTGATACCGAACAAGGCCTTGCTACCGCGGATGAGCGAACTCGGCAAGTCCATCGTTACGTTACCCGCCTCAATCGATTGGATGATATCATCCTCCTCACCTTTGTAATTCAACTTCAGGTTCTGTTGGTCAAAGGCGAACGAGGCCTCCGTGTTATAGGTCAGGTTGAAGTTCAATTTCGTACCCACCTTACCTTGCACGCTCGCTTGGATCTTCTCGTCGAAATCGAAGATATTATTGTTTCGCGCACGAGGCGTCAAAGACGGGTTCGCGATATACTGATGCTTGAATCCGAATAGCAGATCCGCGCTTCCTTGCATCTTCAGTTGTACACCGCCCGGACCGAACACTTTGTCCGCCGGACCGATGTTGAACTTCATGTCTGTAATATCAAATTTCGACTCGTTGTTATGCTCCACCTCGCCGATCTTCTGCTGCCAATAGCGGTGCATGATCTGCCGCTCCGCGTATTGGTTATATTCCTCTTGCGTCAGCAGATACGGCGTCGTGAGCTCCGTGTTACCCATCCGCGTACGGATCACATACGTACCCGTCTCCGGTTGGTATTCCACGCTGGTCGTCACGTTTTCCGGATCCTGCAAGTCCAATGATGATACAGGACGCGTCAACTCACCGTAGTTCTGTGCACCTAACTGCTTCACCTGCGTCGGAGCCCAAAGAACGCTGTCCGTATTCGTCGTCCAATCGGCTACGCTCTCCGGCGTCACTATATCACCGGTTTCGTCGATCGTTTTCTGCATCTTGGCGCGCTCTTCAGCCTTGCGCTTTTTCTCTGCCTCCTGACGCTTCTTCTCCTCCGCCTGCCGCGCTGCCTCTTCCTCTTTCGCTTTCTTCTCTGCGGCTTTCTGCGCTTTCTCTTCCGCCACCAACTCCTTCAGCGTCTTCGGCTTTACTTTGACCGGCGCATCTTGTGGCGCTCTCCGCGTAGGCGCGTCCTGTGCTACCGCCATCATCGGCAGCATCACAAGCAGCATTATAATATGTAGGAATTTAATCTTCAATCTTCAATCTTCAATCTTAAAGCATTGTAAGCGCTTTTCGTATCACGGCTTCAACGGTCAATGCAGGCTCCGCTTTCAGGATCTTATCTACCGCCTTACCACTGGCATTTGCTGCAAAACCTAACATCGTCAGCGCACTGATAGCTTCTGCTTTCACGCCGTTCTCTACCTCGACGTCCGCTAACGGCAACTCGGTTGGGTCACCACCGAGGTCCAGTTTGATCGCTTTGTCTTTCAGGTCCACGATGATGCGTTGCGCCGTCTTCGGACCCAAACCCTTCACTTTCGACATCGCCTTCGCGTTACCCGTGGCGATCAACATACGCAACTCGTCCGCAGAGAATGCACTCATGATCATCCGCGCCGTCGCTGCACCGACACCGCTTACCGTCATCAGCATCTCGAAGAGTTGTCGCTCTTTCTTCTCAAAGAAGCCGTACACCTCATGTATATCCTCACGGATGATCTCCGTGATGAATAACTTCGCCTCCTGGCCTTCCAAGCTGATCAGCGCACTGTACGTCGGCAGCGTGATCGCTATTCCGTACCCCACGCCGGCCGCCTCAATGACCGCCTCCGTCGGGTTCAATTCCGTCAATATTCCTTTGATATATTCAATCATAACACACAAAAAGCCCGCAAATATACAACAATTTTTTTATATACGCAAGTGCGCGCGCGTTTTTATTTAAAAAAGTGTGTGTTTTCGCAAATTTTGTTCTTTTTGTTTTTTCTTTTCGGTTCTTTTTTGTAATTTTGCGTGCTAATTTTATGCTTTTATGGCAAGAACAGAGATTTCTACGATGGGGGAGTTCGGGTTGATCAAACATCTGACCAAGGACTTGAAGCCCGTGCAACCCAGTACTAAGAAGGCGGTGGGAGACGACTGCGCCGTGATGGATTTTGGGTCCAAGAAAGTGCTCATGACCACCGATATGTTACTCGAGGGTATTCATTTCAACCTCGAATATGTGCCCTTCAAGCACCTCGGCTACAAGGCTGCGGTGGTTAATTTCTCGGATATATACGCGATGAACGGTACGCCGACCCAGATCACCGTCTCGCTCGGTATCAGCAAGCGGTTCTCCGTTGAAGATATAGAGGAACTCTATGCGGGTATCCGTCTGGCCTGCGAACGCTACAATGTCGATCTCGTTGGAGGTGATACCTGCGCTTCCATGACCGGACTCACGATTTCGATCACCTGTCTCGGCGTAGCGAATGCCAAGGATATCGTCTATCGTGACGGCGCCAAACTGAATGATCTCATCTGCGTCTCCGGTAACCTCGGTACCGCTTATATGGGTCTCCAACTCCTTGAACGCGAACGACTTGCGAATGCTGAACAACCCGACTTCGCGGGCAAAGAGTACCTGCTTGAACGCCAACTCAAACCCGAAGCGCGACGCGATATCCTCGAGTCCCTTCGCAAAGCCGGCGTCAAACCTACGGCGATGATGGACGTCTCGGACGGTCTCTCCTCCGAATTGCTGCATATATGTTCGCAGTCGAATGTCGGGTGTTGTATCTACGAAGATAAACTGCCCATCGACTACGAAGCCGCCGCGCTCGCCGAAGAGATGAACCTCAATATCGTCACCTGCGCCCTCAACGGCGGAGAAGACTACGAACTGCTCTTCACCTGTTCGCTCGATGATTACGAGAAACTCATCCCCGTTGACGACCTCTATATCATCGGCCACATCACCAAACCCGAATACGGCTGTAATCTCATCGGCCGTAACGGAGAAGAACTCCCGCTTAAAGCACAAGGATGGAACGCTTTTCAGTCATAATACCGGTCTATAACCGCCCGGACGAAGTGGCGGAACTGCTGGACTCTCTAACCAAGCAGATCTATCGTAACTACGAGATTATTCTCGTAGAAGACGGCTCGTCCGTACCTTGCGAAGAGGTGGTTAAACAATATGCCGATAAATTGCCGATAAGCTATTATACGAAGCCGAACAGCGGTCCCGGGCAGTCCCGTAACTACGGCGCCGAGCGGGCCAAAGGTGAATACCTGCTTATCTGGGATTCGGACATACTTGTTCCGCAGGGCTATTTTGAAGCGATTGAAGCTTTCTTGGCTACCCATCCCGTCGATGCTTTCGGCGGTCCCGACAGAGCTCATGAGTCGTTTACGGACGTGCAGAAAGCGATCAATTATTCGATGACTTCGTTCTTTACGACCGGAGGTATTCGCGGCGGTAAGACCAAACTGGATACTTTCTATCCGCGTTCGTTTAACATGGGTATTCGGCGTGAGGTGTATGAGCAACTCGGCGGTTTTCGCGCTATGCGTTTCGGCGAAGATATCGACTTCTCTTATCGCATTGTCGAAGCCGGTTATACGACCGCGCTCATCCCTGATGCCTTCGTCTATCACAAGCGCCGTACGGACTTTTGCAAGTTCTTCCGCCAGGTGCATAACTCCGGAATAGCACGCATTAACCTGTCTATCTTGCATCCTGGTACGCTGAAACTTGTACATACCTTGCCGGCATTGTTCACGTTAGCGGTGATCCCGTTTATGGGGTTGATGCCGCTTTATGCATTGCTTGTGTTCATTGATGCGGCGCTGCAGAACCGTTCCGCCAAGATCGGCGCATTGTCGGTCGTAGCGGCCTTCACGCAACTCATCGGCTACGGTACGGGCTTTATCATAGCGGGTATACGGCGCTATGTGTTGAAACAAGAAAACAAAGATGCCTTTACGGCGAATTTTTATAAATGATGGTGAAACTCTTTTTGACAGATGTGGACGGTTGCCTGACCGACGGCGGCATGTACTACTCCGCAAATGGCGAAGAACTCAAGCGTTTCTGCGTCTATGACGGCATGGGGATGGTTTGCCTCCAGCAGGCCGGCGTCCCGTGCGGCATCCTGACGTCCGAGAACTCGCCTATCGTCCAAGCGCGGGCAGAAAAACTCAAACTGCAGTACCTCTATCTCGGTGTCGGCAGCAGAGTGAATCCTGACTGCCTGACCAAACTGCAGGCGGCGCAGCAGATATGCGACCAACTCGGTATAACGCTTGCTGATGTCTGTTATGTGGGAGACGATATCAACGATGTCGAACTGCTTTCCGCAGTAGGCTATCCGTACTGCCCGCTTAATGCCCGACCTGAAGTGAAGGCCATCCAAGGAATACATATGTTGAACACACCCGGCGGACAAGGCGCCATTCGAGAACTATGCGACATATTGCTATCATACTAGCCGGCGGAACGGGCAGCAGAGTAGGAGGGAATACCCCAAAACAACTCCTTCCCTTGGAAGACGGGCGTTCGGTACTCGAGCATTCGGTCGATGCCTTCGAGGCTGCACCCGCTATCGACGAGATAGCTATCGTCATGCATCCCGATTGGATCGAAGAGGCGCGGCAGTTATGCGAACGGAACACCTGGCAGAAAGTGACCAAACTCATCCCGGGCGGCGAAGAACGATGGGAGTCCTCATGGCATGCCATCTTGGCCTATATGGATGAAGACGATGCCGCTCTCTGGCTCCACGATGCAGCGCGACCCTTCGTCAACCAACGGATCCTTGCCGACGTCGCAGAGGCGCTCAAAACGCATGATGCCGTGACAGTCGCTGTCCCCGTGACCGACACACTCTATAAGATTGACGCACAAAACGCAAAGGTGGAGAGTGTGCCTTCGCGAAGCGAATATATGCGTGCACAAACGCCGCAGGCCTTCCGCCTCTCCCTCGTGGCAGACGCTTACATGAAAGCCCTCGCGGAAGATGAAGTGATCGCCACAGACGATGCCGGCATCGTGCGCAAGTATGCACCCAAGCACCCGATCTTCATCGTACTTGGTGACGAAACCAACCGAAAAATAACGTATAAAGCAGATATATGAATCCTGTAATTGATAAAGCAGTTAGATGTCTGGAGCAAGAGGCTGAGGCTATCCGATCCATGGTATCCCGTTTGGACGATACCTTCCTGCGTGCCGTGCAAGCCATCCGTGACTGCAAAGGTAAGATTGTTGTTACCGGCGTCGGCAAATCCGGACATATTGGTTCGAAGATAGCGGCTACGCTCGCTTCTACCGGTACGCCGGCTTTCTTCCTCAATCCCCTTGATGCTTATCATGGCGATCTTGGCATGTTGGGCGAAGATGATCTGGTACTTGCGATCTCCTATTCCGGCGCTACGGAAGAGTTACTGCGTTTCTTGCCGCTTATCCAAGCCAAGCATATCACGATCATTGGCATGTCCGGCCATCCCGATAGCCTCTTGGCGCGCTATTCGGATATCCATCTGAATATCGCTGTGGATCGTGAAGCGGACCCGCTGAATCTCATCCCGACGGCTTCTACGACGGCTACACTCGCACTCGGAGATGCCCTCGCTTGTGCATTGGTGGAAGCGAAACATTTCCAACCTTCGGACTTCGCACAACTTCATCCGGGTGGTGACCTTGGACGCAAACTGCTCGCGAAAGTGGAGGATGTCATGTTCACCGAAAATCTGCCGTTCCTCACACCTCAAATGCCGCTCAGCGAGGCGATTGAGATCGTAACAAAGGGTACATTAGGAATAGGAATAGTGCTCGAAAATGATGCCCTCGTCGGCATTATTACCGACGGTGATATTCGTCGTGCTATGCAACGCCTCGGACAAGATTTCTTCGCAACACCCGTTTCGAAGATCATGTCCACCAACCCGAAAACAATCAGTAAAGATGCAAAGATAGTGGAAGCCGGTGAAACGATGAACCATCACTCTATCCACACGCTCGTTGTTATCGACACAGATAAACAAATGGTAAATGGTAAAATGGTAAATCCCCACGTGGTGGGAGTTATTGACTCCTTCTCCTGCCTCCCCGGCACGCGGTTCTATCATTAACCCTCCCGCAACGGGAATATCGTTAGTTATTAGTTAGTTGTTAGTTAGATATTAGTTAGATATTCGTTAGTCATTACCGCTCCCGCACCGTAGGCACATCGGTCCATTGTCGGTCCATTATCGGGGGAATATCGGGCCATTATCGGGAGATCTTTGTTTTAGAATCGAGACGAAATAGGTTGATAGGTAAATAATTCATGACGATAGAGCAGGTTACATATTGTACGGGATGTGCGTTATGTGTCGATGTATGCCCGCATAAAGCTATTTCATGGTCAGAAGACAAAAACGACTATTATAGTCCTATTGTTGACCATGAAGTATGTGTGGACTGCGGTCTATGTCTCGATACATGTATAGCTGAGCATGAGAAAGAGGTGGCTCGTCATGAACTCAAAAATGAAAAACCTTATGCGGCGTGGACGGAAGACGAAGATTTGATCAAAGATAGTGCTTCTGGTGGTGTCTTTGCTCAACTGGCGGAGAGCTTTTTGCAACAAGCGAATAGTGTTGTTTATGGCGCTACATTAACAGAGGACTCTAGAGTCAAACATATCTGTATTACATCTGCAAAGGACATTATAAAACTGCAGAACTCTAAATATCAGCAAAGCGACATGACCGGTATCTATGCGGATGTAAAAAAGCAGTTGACGGCTGGTAAACGAGTTCTGTTCTCCGGATGTCCGTGTCATATAGCAGCCGTTTATGCATTTTGCGGACAACACGAAAACTTATATACAGCAGAGATTCTATGTCATGGTGTGCCTTCTAATTACTTAGCTCAGTTAGCCATTCAATTAGAGGGCGCAAAACGTATCAGTAAATATAGAACCAAGTCTTTAGGATGGGCAAGGGGTAATCGAACGGTATATGAGAGTAAAGAAGGCC
>JAEEGL010933038.1_pt1 | contig 14047 bp, 8 predicted proteins | sample 9134231 | NCBI WGS metagenome assembly JAEEGL01 (sample SAMN16246548, study PRJNA631951) | gut metagenome | biome: gut microbiome; feature: rumen; material: fiber-attached | host: Bos | place: Iran: Karaj | collected 2018-10
GCCCTTTTTCGATCAGGTGATGGCAGAAGATTCCGAAAACATCATTATCGTTTCCCATGGTGATCTGCTGAGCGTTTTCGATTCAATGTTCCTTGGTCTTGAAGTCGAGTCACTGAACGTATGTGAAATGTTTGGCTTTGCCGGCGGGGTATCCCAGATGATTGTGCGGGATGATGGGAAAAGAATAATAAAGCGAATCAGTGACATGTCATTTGTACGATAAATTCCGGTTTGTAGAACAGTTCTTTTGTTGCAGGCAGTTATAACTGGCATCGGATTCTGCCCCGATCCGGAACAGATAGACAGAGCAGGCGCTGCCACGTCGGCCGCGCCTGCTTCATAACTATTTTCTCAAGTAATTGCTTTCTCAGAGGTACTTCCTTACGATGTGCATCAAAGAGGGCTTTTTGTGTCCGACGTCTACCGTCGGCGATTTCAGATTAATCTTACATGGTTTTATAAACCAGTACAGACCCTTGCCTGAGAATGGCCACCGCTATTAAGCGGCGTTAGAAGAAAGTACTGTATTTAGCGCAGCGCCAGAATGTTTATTTGCCGTCAGGGAAGCTTGTGAAGTTCCCGGATTCCATCTCGGGAAATCCGTATTTCTCTTTCGCGTCAGCGATCGCCCTGATAAGAAATGACATGTTCCTTGCGAGGTTCCGCATTGTCTGAAGGCCTTCAAGATCCTTCCTGACATCATCAGCGCTGAAACCGTGCACCTGGTTCCAGTATGTGCTTGACGCTACAGGCATTCCGCTGATCGTGAAATACTTGTTGAGCACATCGAAACTGGCGGTGTTTCCGCCTCTGCGGCATGTTACTACCGCTGCGCCGACCTTCATATGTTTGTTGACTTTCCCGGAACTGTAGAACAGCCTGTCCAGGAAAGAGAGCATGGTCCCGTTCGGAGAGCCGTAATAGACCGGGCATCCTACGACCAGACCATCAGCCTTATCGAGTTTTTCAGCGACTTCGTTCACAAGGTCGTTGAATACGCATTTTCCAAGCTGTCCGCATTTGCCGCAGGCGATACATCCGCGTATTTCCCTGTTTCCGACCTGTATCAGTTCGATGTCCAATCTTTCCTGAGCGAATACGCCTATCATTTCGTCCAAAGCGGTCGCGGTGCATCCGTCAGCTCTGGGACTTCCGTTCAGCAACAGAACCTTTGCCATATCAGTATCCTCCATTTCAACTGTACTTTATTGTACAATTAATGTGGAGAACTTAAAAGAGAACGAGAGAATAGCATGGCTGACTTCAGATTCAAGACCATAGGGAATGAATCCCCGCAGGGAAAGCCGAGGGTGTACTACACAGCACACTCGGATGACCACACTGCGTTCTTTGAGGAGATCACAGATGACATCCTCAGAAAACAGAACGCAGCGATCTTTTATATCGATCCGAATGATGAGGTACAGACAGACAGCAGTTATGAACTGCAGCTGTCGCAGATGCAGCTTTTTGTTGTCCCGGTCACCCTGGCACTGCTCACGACACCAAACCGCGCTATGGACACAGACATCCAGTATGCAAAGAAGAACAACATTCCCATCCTTCCGCTTATACAGGAGGGAGGCAGGGAGATCGTCGATCTGTTCAACAGACGGTTCGGAGATATACAGTTCCTCGACAAGAATGCATACGATCCCACAGCCATCAGTTTCGATGAGAAACTGGGAAGGTTCCTGGGGTCGGTCATCATCGGCGATGAACTTGCCGAGAAGGTGCGCAACGCCTTTGACGCATATGTGTTCCTGAGTTACCGCAAGGTGGACAGGGAGCAGGCCAACCGCCTGATGAAGATCATCCATGATACTCCCGAGTACAGGGACATGGCGATCTGGTATGACGAGTTCCTGGTGCCGGGAGAGAATTTCAACAGCTCGATCGAAGCGGCAATGGCAAAAAGCTCCGTGTTCGCGCTGGCAGTGACACCGCACCTTCTGGAAGAAGGCAACTACGTCATGACCACGGAATACAGACGTGCGGATGAGCGCAGGAAAAAGGCGGAAAAGAGCGGCGACAGGGAAAGCAACCTAGCCATCGTCCCGGTCGAGATGTATGACCCCGAAGACGAGAAGACCAGGACTGATATGAAGGCTCTGGCAGAGCACTATCCCGATATAGGGCAGGTTCAGGACGAGTATGACAGACCACGAACCAGCGCCGCATTTGTCGAAGCGCTAAGCAGGGTCGCAAAGAAGGAGAACGACGGCTCTGCTCTGCACAGGTACTTTATCGGGCTCGCGTATCTTTCAGGCATCGACGTAGAAGTCAATCACGAGAGGGCGGAATCACTGCTTCTGGGCTCTGCTGAAAACGGATGCACTGAAGCCATGAGGAAACTGGGCGACATGTACGCCAACGGTGAGGGCGTAAAGCGGAGCATCCTTGAATCCGCGAAATGGCGTGAAAAGCTTGCAGCCGCGCTTGAGAGCGAATATGAGGAAAAGAGGGACGGCGACAGCGCGTACGGGCTGTGTGAGGCTCTGAAGACCCTTGCGGATCATCTGTCGTCCTCGAGACTGGAAGAAAAAGCGGAAGAGCACTATACGAAACTGCTCTCCTTATCAGAGAGATTCCTTGAGGAGTATCCTGAACGCGGGTTCGATGTGTTCTACACATCCTCCTGTCACAGTCTGGGCGGAATTGCCCTGAACAGGCGCGAACTAGACAGGGCTGAAAAGCTCTTCAGGACGGAGATCAATTTCAGGAGAGATCGCGTTACTTATCCGGTAGACTTCAAGACCGCATGGGACGTGTATGCGGGATTCGACGGACTGGGAAACATCGAGATAGCCAGGGGCGATCTCGATAAGGCGGAGCAGTATTTCGTCGAGGGCATGAGGATCAGCGGAAAACTTGTAGAGGATTCGGAGAACTTTAACGCGAGGCGCGGCTTCGCGACAGTATACGAGAGGCTTGCGGCGATCTGCGTGGAGCAGAAGGTGTTTGCGATCGCAGAGTACTATTACAGCAAGGCGATGGATATCCGCACCGAGCTCGCAAGGAGCTACCCTACAGCATGGGCAGCGAGAGATCTTGCCGAACTTTACTGGAGTCTTTCCGAACTTGCCGGCGCACAGGGCGATGCGGATAAGAAAGAGCAGTATCTGAAGGCATATCGTGAGATATACTCACATCTTTCAGAAAACGAACCTCAGGAAGATGTCGGCAGGCAGAATATGCTCAGCGCAGGCGAACTGGCAGTGACCGCTTTCCGCAGCGGAGATCTCGATTCCGCGGAGAACTACTACAGGGAAGCGATCAGGCTCTCCGGTGAACTTCTCAGCGAAGTGGTAAGGGGAGAGGATGCGGACAAAAACGCCGAATACAATCAGGGACTGTGCGAGGTGCTGGTCGCAAAGGGAGAACTGGACGAGGCATACAACGCGACGCTTCGATGTCTTACCAACGCCCAGAAGCTCGCCAAAGCGGCGGACACTGCCGGGACACACTGCGCCGTCGCTTATGCGTATTACCAGCTGGCTAACATCTCCATGCGGAAGAGCGAACCCCCCAGGATATCTCTGGGATTCACCGAAAACGGACTGTCTTATATCCGGGAATACTTCAGAAGGAATAGCGGGCCTGTCGTGCGCCGGGCTGTGATGGCCGGCCTGGACAGCTCAGGAACACTGGCGCATACCGCAGGTGACAGGAACACCGAGAAACAGAGTTTTCTTGAAATGGTCCGGATGTGCGAGGAACTGGCTGAGGAGGAGAAAACTACGCAGAGCCGCGACGACCTCGCTGTAGCGTACTACAAACTCGGAGTGTGCACACGGGATGCGGACCTGATGGATAAAGCTGCTGATATATACAGGAGCCTGTCGGAAGAGGAGCCCGGAAACCCGGTCTATAAACAGAGAACTATCGTGCTCGAAGCTGAGAAACAGAAGATCGCAGGAGTAGGGGAAAAGAAGTCTCTGTTCGGATTGTTCAGGAAAAAAAGGCGTGAATAGGTTATAATCCATCAAAAAGGGGAGGGATCAAAATGAAGTACAGTTACAGAAATCTCATTGATGCGATAGGAGCAAGGGGACGCGGAATGCTTGTCACCGTCATAGACAGCGCGGTGAAGGGAATGGGTCCGGCGCTGTTCGGACAGAAGAAGAGACTCAAAAAAGGTCTCAACAAGGCGCTGGACTGCCTTGTGTACGAAAGGGATCTTGACGACAGCGACATGGAGATGCTGCAGCTTTCACTTGAGTGGATACTGACTAATTTCCGCACATCTGTTTCCCAGGATCCGGGCAACAGCGAGAAGACCCTGGAATACATAGATGAATTGACTGAACTGCAGAAGAAGATAAAAGACATGGCCTGAAACGGAGTTCTGTTCAGAACACGGAAACAGGTCGGAAGACATGTTTCACAGCAACGATAAAGGAGATCAACAGTGAAAAGCTATATCAGGAACAAGATCACCTTCCGCGGAGAGCCCGAGGCGCTGCGCGCTCTCAGGGACAGCATCGCGGAGACTGCAGGATCTGAATCCATCAGCCTTGCAGGGATAATTCCGGCGGGTGAGAGCGAAGAGGAAAGAAAAGAGCTCTGGGGCACAGAGTCGGAAGCGGAAGAGACAGATATGATCCTGTACCGCAACGACACGATACTGGAATACACGTTCGACACGCTGAGCGATCCTCCGGTACCGGTGTTCAGAAAGCTCGCATCTGACAATCCAGGGCTCAGCATGTCTGTCAAATGGGCTCATGAGGACATCGGTCCAGACTCCAGATGCGGTATCTTTGAGTCGGAAGAGGGAAGCGGTGAACTCACTGCGGTTGAACCAGACGATGCATTCGAACTGGCATGCGAGGTCTGGGACCGCGATCCGGATGAGGAGCGGATGGAGCTTGAGATAAACTTCATGGAGGAGTGACGCTGAAACCGGGCCGGAAGAGGACGGATCGCAGGGGAACGGGATGCGAAGAGGTAACAGCAGATGGATAAAGCAGCATATCTGAAAACTATCGATGACGTTATATCCAGGGGAAGATATAAGGATGAATGGGCTTCCCTGTGCGCCCACAGAACTCCTGAGTGGTATATGGACGCAAAGATCGGTGTCTTCATTCACTGGGGACTTTTCAGCGTTCCTGCATTCGGAAATGAATGGTATTCCCGGCATATGTATGATCCTGCTCACGAGGAATTCAGGCATCACAGGAATACCTTCGGCGACCAGAAGGATTTCGGATACAAGGATTTCATCCCGATATTCAAAGGTGAGGGATTCAGCGCCGAAGAATGGGTCTCGATGTTAAGAAAAGCGGGATTCAGATATGTGATGCCTGTTGCCGAGCATCATGACGGCTTCGCCATGTACAGGACGGAGATGAACCGGTGGAACGCCGCGGAAATGGGACCGGAGCGGGACGTGATCGGCGAGATAAGAGACGAGTGCGTCAGACAGGGACTGACTTTCTGTGCGTCCACTCACAGGGCTGAACACTATTTCTTCATGAATATGGGAAGGACCTTCCCGAGCGACGTGCAGGATGAACGCTACAGTGATTTCTACGGACCTGCGGTCTACAGGAAGGAGTACCATTCCGATGACGTTCACAGGTACACAGCGGATACTTACACGGAAGGGCCTACAGAGGAATGGATGGAGGACTGGCTGGTCAGGACATGCGAGTTCATAGACAGTTACAGGCCTTCCGTGCTGTATCTTGACTGGTGGGTACACAACCGCGCATTCAAGCCGTATCTCAGAAAGCTGGCTGCGTACTACTACAACAGAGCTGAGGAGTGGGGGACAGAAGTCACCATAAACTACAAGCATGAGGCCTTCCCTCCCGGAGCAGCTACGTTCGATGTGGAGAGGGGAGCGCTTACGGGGATATCTCCTGATTACTGGCAGACCGATACCGCGATCGGCAAGAATTCCTGGGGTTATACGACTGACAATGAATACAAGAACGCAAGACAGGTGATCTGCGATCTGGTGGACATAGTCAGCAAGAACGGAAACCTCCTGATCAATGTCGGACCAAAACCGGACGGAACGATAACGGAGGAAGAGAAGGAAGTTCTGGGAACTCTCGGTGAATGGCTCTCCAGGAACGGGGAAGGCATTTACGGGACCACATACTGGAGGCAGTTCGGGGAAGGCGAAGTGAACGCAGAGGAAGGATTCTTCATGGACGGAGATGAGAAGCAGTTCACCAGCGAGGATTTCAGGTTTACCTATAGGAACGGATACCTTTATGTGTTTCAGATGAGGCCTTCCGCAGAAGTAAGGGTGAAGGCACTCAGACAGAAAGGGATACACGATTTCCTGATAGAGAAGGTCGAGATGCTCGGAAAGGGAGAGGTCGGTTATGAAAGGACCTCAGAAGCCCTTGAGATAGACGGAAGTATGGCGGAAGGAGATCTTCCGGTATGCTACCGCGTTTCATTGAGCTGAACCGGTACAGCCGGCACTGATACTCAGGAAATATAAGAGGCGCAGCTGCAGGAGCTGCGCCTTTAGTGTTGTTGTTAGGTACTGATCCGACATGACGGACAAAAGATGTTTATCGGTGAAGCCTCACACGACTGAAGTCACGAGAATGCGCCGGTTTGTTATTCAAAACAGCGCTTTGTATGTATCCAGCAGGCTGACGATCTGATACTTCAGCAGCCATGCCGCATTATTGTATTCCGGCGTGTCCTTGATGACGTCCAGAAGCGGAAGTATGTACTTTTCAGTCTCCGTGACGTACTCCATCTGTTTCTCTCTGCTGAAGCCCCAGGACATGGTAGTCAGGTTGTTGCAGCGGTCAAGACATTTTATAAGTGAGGCTTTCGGTGAGGATGAGATGCCTTTGAAGTATTCCTCAAGGATTCTCTCCTCATCTGCTTTATCATACCCGGGTTTTGTCAGAAGGGCGACCAGATCTTTTGTCTCTTCGTCAGCCGGAAGATCGTCTCTTGATACTCCGCAGTCCTCCATGACATCATGCAGCAGACACGCCGAAATGACGGCGTCTTCGCTGATCCCCATGGCGAGACAGTGGCATGCCAGTGTCAGCGGATGGCTTATGTAAGGTATGTCCGAGTTTCTTCTGAACTGTCCTTCATGCGCTTCGGAGGCGAAATCAACTGCCTTAAGGGTATTGAGCATGCCGTGGCTCTTGGCGGTCGCTTTCACGAAGGTCTTCATGTGCCTCCAGTCAAACAGTTCCTTTCTGATCTCGAACTCTGCCTTCCGCTCTTCCACAAGTGAAGTGACTGAGACACCGAGCTTCTCTGCCAGACGCATCAGGTTTTCCGTGTCCGGAAGATATTCATCCCTTTCCCATGACGAGACTGCCTGAAATGAGACGTCAAGCTTTTCGGCCAGCTGCAACTGAGTGAGTCCAGCTCTTTTTCTTGCGTCATAGATGTTTTTTCCAATCGGCCTCATGATGATGTCCTCCTTTCCTTCCTTCATTTAGATTATAGGATCAGTCAATATTAATTAGAAGCAACCGCAGATTGAACTGACATTATAATAACTCAAGCAATACTTGAATTCTATGCTGCAAAATTGCCGGCTTCAGTTTCTGAAGCCGGCTTTGTCATTTTGTATGTCAGGGAACCAGCAGGAACCGGTCCAGCTGTTCTCTGCTTCTGAGGGTAAGCTCATCCACTGAGTATTCCGCAAAGGATACGACCTGATAGTTCTCATCACCTGAGGATCCGTGCGTGCCGTAACAGATGATCATCCCGCGCTCGGGATCAGCGTCAATGACGCTTCCGGTCACAGTGTACAGCGGGGACGCGCTGTCAGAATAAAGGGATATAACACACATGTCATGGTCGCGGAAGAGGTAAAGCCTGTCATCCGTGAATTCGTAGCGGTATGCCTTTCCCTTCGCATAACTGTCAGGCGGGATACCAAGCGAGATGGTCCGCTCTGCATCGCCGTTGATAAAGACTGTCATCGTCATGTCCGGGAAAACGCAGTATGTGCGGCCTTTGTGGAGAGTGAATGATATGGCATTGTCGCCGGAGAACGGGACGTCCTCACCTGGGCCGCCGTGCTGGTCCAGCTCATGGAGGGAATCCTTGCCGGAGAACAGAAGGCATCCGTCCGCGAATACTGCGGATGAGAGATCGTTTATGTCGCTGTCCGGTACGGAGACCGATCCGTCCTCCAGCGATATCATCACAGGATGGATGCTCGAATCTTTCATGTCATAGCGCACCGAGAAGACGTATCTGCCGTCCTCTGATATGAGCAGGGGAGCGGGACCGACGCTTACTTCTGCTGAGATCAGATAGCAGTCCGGTTCGAGATCTGCCCGGATCTCACGGGAAGTGCCGGAGGAAATATCATAGATAAAGATCCTGTTCGGGTCATCCCAGTCGTGCATGCAGAGAGTGCTGCCGCGCAGCGCTACAGGGGACGGCGGGATATAGAGCGTGTCTATCATCGATGCAGAGATATACGTATCATCATTGTACACAAGCCCCAGAGAAGTATAGAACTCGGTCACGGGAAGCGGTACTTCGCCCGTCTTTTCGCCGTCGTTAAGATCAAAGCTGCACAGTATGAACCTGGATGTCTCCTGATCGACTCTGAGAGCGTATGCTGTTCCGTCAATAACGGTGAGAAGGTGATACGGGCTGTTCCCGGTCTGGATCCCGTCATTCAAGACTGTACCGGAAGAGGTATCGTAGAGTATCAGACGTCCGTCTGCATACAGCAGGAGCCTGTCCTTGCTCATGAGGCTGGAGAGCGGAGGATAAGAGAAGCCTTCTCCGTTCCAGAACGATGCGTTCTCGTCGGACAGCGCCGAGTAGAAAGAGATGTTTCCGTCCTTGAGCAGTGCAAAAGTGCCTGCGGAAGGGCCTGATGAAACGATCTCGATCTGCTCATATCCCGAAGGAAACGCGTCGGTGAGATATATGGTATCGTTCTGCGGAACGTAAATGCAGTGCCTGCCGTCAGTCATGACCAGATCCATCTGGTTCTCTCCGACCTGAAGGACATCAGATAACACTCCGCCTGTATCCATCTGTCCGAGGACCGAGCCGTCAGCTGACAGCCGGTAGAAACTGCCGCCCAGAGTGATGAGCGTGCCGTCATACCCGGGAATGATATCCGCATGCATGAGCGACACTACGGAATCGGTGCTTATCACACTTTTCCAGAGGATGCTGCCGTGCCTTACGCGGCATATCTCATAATCGACAGGGAAGATGGTGCTTACATGGCCTTCCGATTCCGGAACAGATGTCTCGCCGCAGCAAAAGACATAAAGGTCTCCGTCATCGGTGTAACATGCGGATGTCTTGCTGCAGAAAGCTGTGACCGGGAAGAAGTCCGATGTCTGAACATCGAACACCCCGACGCGGGTCATAAGAGTCTGTTTGATGTATACGGTGATCTCTTTTCCGTCAGGAGACCATATCAGGTCGGTTATGTATCCCTCTTCCTCTCCGGGAAGGGGGAGGCTGAGGACAGGCTCGCCCAACGTATCCATGATCTGCACGGCATATGAGTCCGCCGCAGCGATGAGGCTGCGGTCGGGACTGACCGCGAGCGAGTTGACGAGCCCGTATTTCAGAGGAGTCTCCCACAGGACAGAACCGTCAGAAGGATCGAACGCCTTCACCGTGCCGGAGACGCAGATGACTGTGCTGCCGCCGGCGGAAACGGGATCTGAGATATAGACTGATGATCCGGTATCCACCCGAAACACTTCTCTGCGTAAAGACATATCTATCCCGTGGTAGGATCCCAGACGGTCCATGGCGGTGAGATAGGATCCGTCTTCGCTGAGGCAGAACGAAGAAATGTCGTTTACGGTGTCTATCCTCCAGTTCTCAAGCTGTTTTCCCGGTACCGAATAGGCATAGGAAGATGAAGTCAGCGCCATTACCGCCTCATCCACGACTGGCCTGTCGCCGTCTCCGACGGCTTCCAGAGATCTTCTGAGAGCGCTGAGCCTGTCTCCGCTGTCCAGAGACGACATCGCTTCCTTCGACAGCATGCGGGATTCGTTTATCTGAGACTGCCTGAAGTTCCTGTTTATCTGAGCGTTGCTCCAAAGCAGGTATGAGATCGCGATAGCTGAGACTGACAGCACGCCGGCGAGGACAGCCGCTGCGCGCCTGCGCCTGTAGCGCTCCTGCCGGAGCATCAGCTCGTCGTACCCACATCCGATTATCGCGGATGCGAGCCTGGGAAGTTCTGTCCTTCTGGCATCCCTGAGGCTTCCGCGGAAATCACATGCAAGAGGCTCGGTGCTGACGGTCCTGGTGAACACGGTCCCATCATCGGCGGTATCTGTCTCCTTCCTGCTGAGCAGGACATCCGGAAAGATAGCGGGAGGCTCGCCGTCTGCGAGCACGCACAGGACTTTATCGGTGCCTTTGAGTCCGATGAAGGTCTCCAGCTCGTGAATGCACCATTCTGACTGCATGTAATCCGGAGAGCAGACAACTATGAGGAAGTCAGAGGCTCTGAGAGAGTCATCAAGCTTCTTTGAGAGGTCGCTGGTCATCTCCAGGTCTTCCTGATCGCGGAAGATCCTGTCTATGCGGTCCCTGCCGTAGGCTTCGCGTATGCTTCTGGGTATACGGAAACGCTCCAGCGACTGCTGGAGCTCCTTTGCCACCGCCGTATCCTTTGGAGTGTGGCGGTAGGATATGAATGCGTCATAGTGAAGCGTTTCCATCTGCGCGCTCCTTCTGTATCACTTTCCGCCGAGTATGAGCGGGAGGTTCCTCAGTATGACACGGTCGGATTCGACGAAACCGGTCCCGCTGCTCTCGGGATCTATGCCGTGCTTTATGTCGTCGGTAGTCTTTTCCGCGCCGGGCAGTTCCTCAAGCGACACCAGGGCGGGATGCAGCATGAACTCGTCAGACCTTATCCTCCTGCCGGAGGTCAAGGCTGCGATGGCGCCGGTCTGGACCGCGTCGGCGGTCCTCCAGCCCTGCATCCGCTGATACGCGTTCCACCTCAGATGCTCGCAGTCTCCGAGAATGCTGAGCTTCCCGGGATCATCAAGCCAGCTGCGTATGAACTCTTTATCGCTGCGCTTATCGTCATCCGGCTTGTTTGAGAGTATATAAGCCCGGCGGAACTCCAGGGAAAGGGCGCTTGCCATGGAGGACTGCATGTTCGTATAGGTGTAGAAACCGGAATCCTCGAGGACTTTTTCCTTATCCTCTCCCTTAAGATCCAGGGCGTTCGGCATGGACGGAAGCATATATGACAGGTGGACTCTCCTGGCTTCCTCCTCAAGTTCCGGATCTATGAGGGCATCGTATCCGTATCTGTCGGCCTCGTTGCCGTAGAGCGCGATGCCGTCATTGCTGCCGAGAATGACGTTGAGCTTCTTGTCAACGACCCTGCACGCGATCGGAGGATATGAGAGATCACTGCTCAAAGAGGCATAGAAGCGTTTGATCCTCTGCGCGAGGCTGAAGTTCTGCTCATCGTCGTCGCCTGTCACACAGACAAGATCGGGAGTTTTTTCCGCTGAAAGGATCTCGAACAGACCGGAACCTTCCGGATCCTCCGGATAGAACCGTATATTATACTCTCCGCCTTCCGAGTCCTTTCCCATATAGGAAGCAAGAGGCTTTTCCATGATCCCGGGAGAAGAAGCCTTGAGACCGGACGCCTCATCGCGAGCTTTCTTCGAGATGTATCTCACGGCGAATGTGCTCTCGGGACCGGTCATGATGCAGAGGGAGCTTTTGAGAAGGGCGATGCCTGCTTCTCCGCCGCCCACGATGATCAGGCTGTGATCGCCCGCAGCTGACAGCCGGCCGGTATACTCTCTGAGCAGACAGGCGGCCTCCGAATCATTCTCGTTTACGGGACGCAGCTTTACGCTGTTTCCGTAAGTGCGGTCAAGGTCTCTGATAAGGTCCAGACATGAGTCGGATGCGGAGAAACGAACAAAGACGTGAGAACGGTCATAATCAGGCTTTTTCACCAGTTCATCGCAGAGCTTGGCAGTAGAAGTGAGCACGTTGCGGACATCTGATGTTATGATATAGAACTCGTAATCCTGTCCTTTCTTGATGGGGAGATCGGCTTCGTTCCTCCTTGTGAAGAGGGCATGCGCGGCTCTCGCGCGCATCCTCAGATCCTCGTCTCCCTCCTCCTCGTCGTTGCAGAACACCGGCATCTCCCTGGGCCTTGTCTCGGAAAGGCTCTCTGCGATAGCGACTGTTCTGGAGTTGAGCTCCGAGAAGACGTGTATCTTTCTGTGTCCGCGGAAACGGATCCATTCCACTACTGAGCGGGAGAAGCTTACTGCGAACAGTGAGGCACACACCGGTCCCATGATGTACAGGACATACAGCATTACAAGATAGATCGTGTTGAGCGGCTCGGCAAGTTCCAGAGCGCTCACTATGCCGGGCTCCACGCTCAGACTTATGGATCCCGCTCCGTATCTGATGCTCTTGAGACATATGATGAACGGATCGCTGTAGCTGAGTGCGAAATAAGGCGCAGTCAGCACTGCCACGGCCAGTGAGATGCCCCCGGTGAGACCCAGAGACATCGCCTTGATGTCATTGCTGTTTTTTCTTGCGTTTGCGGCCGCGACGATCAGGATAATGACCGCTATGACTATGCAGATAACCATTTTTCCTCCGCATGATAGTTCTTTTTACTATATTCTACATTGTTTGAGATGTTTCTGAAACGCAAATCTTTGTAAGCGGCGCTGTTTATCTTGATAAAAACACGGTGTCGATTCTATACTAATAATTAATATGGGTGATTTGTGTCAACCGGAGAATAGAAGTATGGATAAGAATAAAGGATTGAAGAGACTGACAGCCGCTGTCCTGACGGCCGTTACGATGATGACTATGCTGTTTGCAGGGTCATTCGTCTTCGCGATGAGCCCTGAGGCTGAAGCTGTAAAAGCGATGCTGCTTGGTATCGACTCTCTTCAGGAGATGGCGGATAACAGAGAAGATTTCAGAGTCACTTCTTTCATAGACAAAGAGAATGAGGACTCAATGAATGAGCATCTTAATGCTCAGAGGGGTTATGACGCTTACGTAAAGTATATGACAAGGCAAAGAGCAGAAGCTCAGGCTGCGTATGACGCGCTGACCCCGGAGCAGCAGGCGGAGCTGGACCCTGTACTGGTCAAAAGACTGACTGACATTCCGTCGAATAAGTTTACGGCAGGGACATACAGCCTTGTTCCCAGCGACAATGAATACAACTATCAGATGATTCAGATATCCGGTAATCAGTGGCTTGCGTATGAACTGAGCCAGAACACATCTCTCGATCCGAGACGTAATATGCCTTGTACACTGATAATAACCGATTCATCTGGGGATGATACGACTTTCACTCCGGATGGACCCTATGCATACGGAACGAACAACTACGAAGTCACATACTGCTGTGACGAACGCGAGCCTACTCATTTTGAACATCATTACAAGCGGATCAATCTGGAGGACTGCGATTACTACAACTCATATCAGGCGAGCCACATACGCGCTATCATCCTTAACGCGTATCCCTATATAACTCTTGAGGAACTGCGTGAGAACCTCAGGGCTGACGGGTTCCGGTACGCGGATGATGTGGACCGTTCCGACGTCATCTCGGCGATACAGTTCGCGGTATGGTATTACTCTAATAAGTTGACAAATGAAGAGCTTGAAAAAGACGCTTCATACGGGTATACGACAGACGCCATCGATTATCCGCGGGCTTCAAGCAGACTGATCAGTTCAGTCAACGACTACCGCAACGAGCTGGATTTCTGGTGGGATGCAAATCCCAAATACTGGACGTACTACGCAGACAAGGAAGAGCGGGTGAACGCCCTGCGTGACTATTTCATAAATCTGCCCGGGGTAGGACCTGCCGAAAGCGATATCGTCATCTCAAAGGTCGATATCGTGCGTTCGGATATCGACCCTAATTCAGACGGCACTTATGAAATCGATCTGAATATCATTCTGAACAGCGGGGCAGGCGAAAAAGACTCTGTAACCCTTACAATCACGACATTTACCGTGGACGGTGACGGAATCGAGTCTGATCCCATCACCA
>JAEEGL013301899.1_pt1 | contig 14047 bp, 12 predicted proteins | sample 9134231 | NCBI WGS metagenome assembly JAEEGL01 (sample SAMN16246548, study PRJNA631951) | gut metagenome | biome: gut microbiome; feature: rumen; material: fiber-attached | host: Bos | place: Iran: Karaj | collected 2018-10
AAAATGTAGTAAATTACGGTATGTGGCTTATGTGGGAAGGCAATTCTGTTGACCCAGCTGATGATGATGCCGCATATTTGCAAGCTATGGATTTTGCAACTAAATTTGCGTATAATTTAAACCAAGTTCAATCAGAAAATGGGGTAAATTGTAATGTTGATATTTATGTTGTTCGACCAATAATTAAACTTGATGAAACAAATACTGAAAATCCAAAGGGTGAAATGTATTATTTATTTATGAATGAAATTCCGTGGACCACTGCTGACCAATTCAGTGAAAATATTACAGATATTGATAAATGGAACAATGAACAGGAACAAATGTTTGCTTTGGACCCAGTAAAGGCACGTGGATATAAACTTGAATCTGAATTAACACCACAAACACAAGATGAATATGCCAACACCGATTCGCAAAATATAACACAAAACACAGAACACGAAGATATTTCTGTCCAGCCAACAGAAAACGTAACACCATCAACAAACAGTGAATCGACCATGTTATGTTTGCCTGATGATACGTCCACGTGTTGCGAAAAGACGGATATCAGTTGCATAAGAAAAAATAAATTATGCAAAAATAAAGAATTTAGAACACAAAATAAAGATGTATGCACAATAAAAAAAACTACACCAATACGAATACAATTATAGATTATTTTTGATAAAAAGCCTGTTGTACTTTGTGCAAAAAATAATTATAATAAAATCGTAAGGAAAGGATTAAAACATGAAAAAATTTTTATTTATTGCTTTGATAACAGCCAGTGTATTCGGCAATGCGTTCGGGTACCAGGTATTATCTACCAAAGAATTCGGCAAAAATGATGCAAAAAATCAAAATGTTGTGGTAAAATGCACAACTGATACGGGCAAAATGTCCATTGAAACATGTTCTTTGCGAAGATACGTTAAATGCACGGGAAAAGATAATAAAAACTGTAATTCTTGGCAACCTTGGCGTGATTTACGCGACCCGTCTACATCATATTCAGATTGGAAATCCGCGGCCAACGCTTGTTGTAAGAAAAAAGGATTAAGGTAACTTTTTTAATCCGACATATCAAAATAAAAAATTGGGGCTAACCCCCATTTTTTATTTTGGTGGATGTGGGCGGACTCGAACCGCCGACCCCTACGATGTGAACGTAGTGCTCTAACCAACTGAGCCACACATCCAGATACTAAAAATCTGCCGTTTAAGCAGATATAAAATTTTGGTGGGGATAGTGGGACTTGAACCCACACGGTTGCAATAACCAAAGGATTTTAAGTCCTCAGCGTCTACCATTCCGCCATATCCCCAGGACTATATCAAACCTTCAACGTGACCAATCTAAGTGGTGGAGCTGATGAGATTCGAACTCACGACCTCTGCATTGCGAACGCAGCGCTCTACCAACTGAGCTACAACCCCATAAACTCTTTTTCAAACATATGGTGGGCATAAGAAGATTCGAACTTCCAAGGTATCGCTACCACTAGTACCTGAAACTAGCGCGTCTACCAATTCCGCCATATGCCCGTTAAAGCACGATGAATAATAAACTATATTGTCACAATTTGCAACAAGAAAAATGTAAAAAAATGTTAATTTTTTATATAAAAACAGCGAATTTTGCTTGCTCTGTATTTTATAAATTTGCTAAAATCTGACGAGAGATGAAGAAAATTTTGCTTATTATTTGTGCATTTATGTTCTGCATATCTGATGCGGAAAGTGCTGTACGTGGCACAAATTCGGTATCTCGCAGCAAAAATGTATCTCAAACAACAACAGCCAGAACAACCCGTACAAAAACATCCCGCACACCAATAAAAACCACCGTGTCTGCACGTTCTACCAGACCAGTTACAATTTTAATGCCCAAATCAAGTTCTGAAAAAAAAGCAACCAGAACATCCTCAACCGCCACCAGAAACGTGATTGCACGCGCCACAACAAACACAATTTCTGCTTCTGAAACCCGCACAGGCGCAGAATACGAACAATGTAAAACTGCTTTTTTCACTTGTATGGATCAATTTTGCGCATTCAAAGATGATGCCTATGGAAGATGTTCTTGCAGTGATCGTGTTTTTGAATTCAAAAAAATTGTAGAAAACTATCAAAATGTTAGCGCACAATTGTCAGAATTTAACGAAAATTTAGATGTTGTAGGTCTTACCAAAGAAGAGGCGATAGCAATGAAAGTTTCTTCTGAAGGCGAAGACGCGTTAGCTAAAGACAAAAGTGCCTCGAAACAATTATTACAAGCAATTATGAGTTCTATAAGAGGCGAAAGTGCTACAGTAAGCGGTAAATACCAAGATTTGAACAGCATTGTCATTTCTGGCGACATGATAAATTCTTTTAATATCGAAGATTCCGGTCAACTTATAGCTTCTTACAACGGTACCGACCTTTACAAAGCGGTTTATCCCAAATGCAGAAGCGCGATTAAAGCAGATTGCAATAATGCATCATTACAACGCGCAATAAATGCATATCTTATGACCATAGAACAAGATTGTAATACCGTAGAATCAGCATTACAAAAAGAACAAAAAAAATTAAGAAACGCAACTCACGAAAGCAGCGCATTGCTAGATTTAGCACGTGTTGAAAATCGTCAAAAACATAATTCTGACGATATCGCAACATGTTTGGCAAATGTAGAATCCGCAATTCTAAGCGAAGAAGTTTGTGGTTCCGATTATCATAAATGTCTTGATTATGGTCAATTTATTGATGTAACTACTGGTGCACCTTTGACTGGGGTGGCAGATTTTTACAAATTGGGCGAATTGCTGACTTTCAGAACAGGAGCTGATTTAAAAGATCAAAAATTATCAGCCATTCAAAAGAACCGTCCCTTTGTGCAATTCTTTGAAGACAAAACTAAAAAATTCGCAAAAACTTCTTTAGACAAGTGCACAGAAGACGCAGATTATGTATGGCAACAATACTTGGACAAGGCTCTTTTGGATATTTATTACGCCCAGCAAGCAAAAGTAAAAACTATTAAACAAAGTTGTTTAGATTTGATTGCTAAATGCTATGATAACCAAAATGCCGCCATTACTACCGCAATGGCAAATTTAACTGGCGATACAAGTTTATTATTAAAACCTGCTACTATTTCCTTGACGACAGAAATGTGTGATAATTATATTCAATCCTGCAACGGTATGTTTAATGATGATATAATCAAAGAATATATCGCTAACAAAGATCAAACAGATTCTCTGTATGCATGTCGCACTATCGCACAACAATGTTTTGAAAGTTTTGGTGGGACAGAATATAACAATTTGTATTATACACAAAGTGGTCTTTTCCAGCGGGGCAAAGCGATGGATTGGTTCACTTTATACAGCATAGATGTTAATAACGATGATGCTAAAACAATTGTTTCACCATGTGCGCAACAAGTTGCAAGCACACCAGGATGTGAAGACAAACTGGAAACCGTGTTTGGCGGATTTGATAATTACGAGCCATTAGTTCCCGACACATTACCAGTACCGAATTATTATGTAGAACAAAGAATTCCACGACAAACTGGTGTTGCAACAGAAATTTATTATCGGATATTAAATACATTAGCGAACAATTGTTCCGGACTTGGTGGGTATTTTGTAGAATACAAATACGCAACAGAATATGGATATAAATCTGATGATTTTTGTAAAATTGCATCTAATGATATGGACAGCATATTTTACATGAACTCTGTTTATAATTCGCCTAATACCTTGGTTTATTGGTATCATTTTATACCAGAAGAAAACATGTGCCCATTAAATTATAATATCGCGGTAGATACTCAATCTTGGGGTATGTGTTCTTGTTGGGAAAACAGGGGATACCGCAGCAAAAACGGAACAATAAACACATGTATGCCTGTTGTACCATCGTTATCAGGCGACAACGATCCAATTTGTTCAGCAAACATTTTATGTTCCGATGGAGATTCTGATGAAATATGTGTTCAGCCACGTTACGCAGAACATATTGAACACTGGTGTCAACAACCCGTTATGTCAACCTTGGGACAAATATGTCCGACAACAAACATTGTGTCTGTGCTTGAAGATCCTAGTGATCCAAATTCGCCAGAAATTATGTTCTGTGCAGATGGTGCGACGCCGCCACAACAAATAGAAGCTGCAAAACAGGTTCCAAATCATACTGTACAACAAGATTAAAGAAAAAATCTGATTTTATATAGATTTAAAAATATCATCAGCGATAAGTTTAGCCGCATTTTTGCCCGATTTAGTCCAATGTTTATCGGCATTTTTCAATTCTGCGACCATGTCGGTTCGTACAGAGGGTGAAGTTAAATTATTTATCGCATTTACTATCGCTTTTGCATTAGCGTTTTTACCTAGTAATTCTGGAAATATCGTTTTGTTCATTAAAATATTTACCAGAGATACCCATTTTACACGCACCAAAATTTTTGCCAGCAACATAGTCAACGGATTCATCTTATAAACAACCACAGTCGGTATATGCATTATAGCCAATTCTGCCGATACTGTTCCACTGGCAGCGATAGCGATATAAGTACTCGCATATGCTTCATACCTTTTATCCGAAGATATTAAGACAGGCTTTGTATCCCAATTCTTTATAGTTTGACGAATATAATCATCTGTTGTTTCAACCGTAGGCATAACAAATTTATAATCACTACCCAAATCATCCATAACTTCATGAAAAACAGGTAATAATTTTTTCACTTCGTTCATGCGACTACCTGGAATCAAAGTTATAATCTTTTCGTTTTTAACCGTTTTTTTATACTTATCTAAACCATCAGAAATAGGGTGCCCAATTGCCGAAACGGTTAAACCATATTTTTCAAAATAAGGTTTTTCAAAATCAAAAAAAGCATACAATTTATCAAATATTTTAGCATATTTACTGGCACGACTTGCCCCCCATGCCCAAACCTGTGGCGCAACAACATGATAAAATTTTGTTGTTCTTAAAACACCTTTTTTACGAACACCTTTTATAACACTTTTTACAAAACCTGGAGAATCTATCGTCAAAACGATATCTGGTGCTTCTTTGATTATTGATGCTATTGTTTGATTAATTCTTCGGGTTAGTGTTTTTGCGTGTGCCAAAACCTCAAAAATACCCATAACCGATAAATCTGATAAAGGGAACAAAGATTTCAACCCCATATTTACCATATTTTGTCCGCCAATGCCGACAAAATTAACACCTGGCATTTCGCGCATTATCTTAGCACCTAAAACATCACCTGAAACTTCGCCTGCAATTATAAAGATTTTCAATTTTTTAGTGTTCGTCATTTTTAGCAGTTCCAATTCCGCGTTTTGAACGATTTTCAATAAAATCTATGGCATCCATGGCATACTTGTTGTTTTTCACTTCTTTACGAATCTTATTTAATCTTTCGGAAACAGTCCCCGTTGTATCACCAAATACCGCCGAATACACAGCATGAATTGCATGTAAATCTTCATTAGTAAATCCATGACGCATCAATCCAACGCGGTTAATTGTACGATACACCGCACGAGTACCATCATAAATAGCATATGGCAAAATATCATTTGCAACACCACTCATTCCACCAATAAAGGCGTTTCTGCCGATACGAGCAAATTGTAAAACCATAACCCCACCAGACAAAATAGCAAAATCTTCGACTTCTACATGACCAGCAACCTGAACCAAATTGGACATAACAACACTGTTCCCAATTTTACAATCGTGTCCAACATGAGCATTAACCATAATTTGACAATCGTCACCAATCTCTGTGCCGTTTGATGCCGGTGTTCCAGAATGGATTGTAACATATTCGCGGATTTTACATCTTTTACCAATACGCAAACCTGTCATTGTGGATTCATCTTGCCATTTTAAATCCTGACTCATAACCCCAAGTACAGCAAAAGGATAAACAATAGAATCATCACCAATTGATGTTTTTCCATCAATTACAACACTTGAAACTAATTCAACACGATCACCCAATACGACATTTGGACCAACAATACAAAAAGGACCAATTTTACAATCTTCACCAATGATTGCACCAGGTTTAATAATCGCGCTTTTATCAATAACAGTTGCCATATCTTTCATCCCATTTATTATATTACATGGCAAATGCTACAACAAAAATAAGAAGTTTGGTATTCAATAAATATAACCAATTATAACAATTTTATAAAATCTTTTAAATTGACTTTTGGAGATACAAAACCGAGATAAATTATGCCCAACATAGTAATCAAAGGACATATTGTTATTATCCCAAAACTTATCAAAGCCAAAGCCCAAGATTGTTTAAAAATATGGTCAGAAATGCTTTTACTGTGGTATATCGTCAACATTTCAGACAACATACAAACAGCCATCAAGCCAAGGAAAATAGGTACAGATTCTGTCAAAACGAACAAAATCAACCCTAATACAGACAGAATACGAAACAGCCATTTAAGCTTTACATATGCACTATTATAAATTTTTGAACGCGTATTCGTGTACTTCGCTGCAAACGCGGTTACACAGAAAAAACCTGTGAACAATAATGCCAAAATATGTACAAAGGTTAAATTTCCCAATTGCCCAAATCTGAAAAATTCTGGTTGCATTAACAACAAAGCTGTCATCAACCCAAAAACAACAACAGGCACGAAGAAATCAGAAAGATTTTTATTCAACCTGTCTCCAACGATAACCCCACATAAAACCGCGCTTAATTGTAATAAAATTCCCCACCAAGTCGGCATTGCAGAAAATGCAGCTAACATCAAAAATATAATAAAAATCACCCAACGCGATTTCTTGCTGTATTTTTTTTCGAAATAATTCCATTTTTTAAGTCTATTTGTTATAAATATCATGGATATAAATAAAACAATTGCTATCATCGTAGGCAACAACGATACACTGTCGCGTATCACCGCATAATTTCCACCGATAAGTAACATCCAAAAAACCAATGAAAGTAACCCAAAGAAACCAATTTTTGATTCAATATCAGCGCGAGCCCAACCAAATCTTGAAACAAATTCTTGTCCATATAAAAAAGCCATAATAAACAACGGTATTGAGAACAGGGCAACCACAAAAAAATATGGGCTGAACAAAGCCGCATTATTAAAAGAACTTATTGCTGTTGTGACTACTGACATATCGTTAAACATAAATTTGCCTTTTGATTTTATTTGATTATTATTATACAGACATGTCAGAAAAACAAGGATTTTTTACATTATTAAATGGGCAAGTAAAAATGAAACGCAGTTTTTACAACCCAACCAGTGATGCTGTCTGGTTGGCAGCATTTGCCCCAAACAAAGCAAAAAATGCCTTAGATGTAGGGATTGGAACGGGGGGAGCATCTCTTTGCTTACTGGCACATTTTCCAAGAATAAATATGACAGGTTTAGATATTTCAACCGAAATGTTGGAAGTATGTTGTGAAAACACAAACCTTAACAGTTCAAAAATAAAACTACTTAACAAGGACATTTTTACTTGGTCAACAACAGAAAGGTTTGATTTAGTCATAACAAACCCACCTTATTTCGAAGGAACACCATCAAAACACAACGCTCACCATAATGTGGATATTACAAAATGGACTAAACGCTGTTGTGCGCGGGTCAATTCAAATGGACACATTTGCATAATCGTAGATGCACTTTGTGTTGATAAAGTTATATCCGCACTTAATGATAAGCATTTTGGCAACATCCAAATTTTTCCGTTATTTGGGGCCAAAAATACCGCTGAACGTGTATTAATTCGCGCAAAACAGGGTTCAAAAACAGGAACAACGATATTCAAAGGCACATCTATGAATAATGATTTGATTTTGCGTGATGGCTTGACTATCGATACATTATTGTCTACACTAGATACACTATGATTAACTTTATAACAAGATATTTTTCATCCCTGTGGGAGTTTATAACTGCACCATTGCTGTGGTTTTGGCGCGGCATAGAACGACTTTTTCCACCACGCGATTGTACAATTATGGATACCCGCGACGGTACGGTGTACACATATCAGCAGAGCAGTTTTTGGCGTTTCACTAAATTCTGTCTTATTACAACAATGACAATTTGGGCAACATGGTCGACATATGTTTACATTTATCATCGACCACTTTTACAAAAAAGAACCCAACAATTAGAACAAATGCATAATCAGCACAACCGTCAAACCGCTGATTTGAAAATATATCTTAAGAAATATAATGATTTGGCACGAAATTTGAACATAACCGATGCTAAATTATTAATTGCGCAAAAGTTATCTGATGCCGAAAAAGAAGAACTTTTAAACTCACGTTCAAAGGTGATAGGGGAACTAGATTTCTTGCAAACACGAATAACCGAAATGATGAGCGATGAAAATTATACCCCAGAATTTGATAAAATATCAGAAATAACCCTAGATTTTGAATTGGTCCGTAACGAAAACGACACTCTTAAACAAAAGCATCAACAAATCTTGGAATCCGCTGTTGAAATCTCAAATGCCGACAATCAAATTATCAATACCGTATCAAAGATGGCAACAGAGAACATTGAAGAATTACGCACACAACTGAAAAAAATTAATTCAAGCATATCTAAATTAGGGCTCAGCGAAGCACAATTAATTGCTCAGGCTAATAATTATTCTAATCAACTTATTGGCGGAATATACGTACCATTAAAAATTGCAAACAATGCAGATGCTAAATACAAAAAGATAGCACAAGATATAGAAAAATGGCATGGTTTACAAAGATTAATCAAAATTTTACCTATTGGCGCGCCAGTAGAAGAAACTGTTATAACATCACCATTTGGTTCACGTAAAGACCCTTTTACAAAGAAATTCAAACAACACAATGGTATTGATTTTTCCGGAAAGATTGGCACTGAATTGTATGCTGTTGCCCCGGGACGTGTTGTTTCTGCCGGGGAACGTTCAGGATATGGACACACCGTAGAAATTGATCATGGTTTAGGTTTTACAACATTGTACGCACATTTATCTAAAATTATGGTTTCTCGGGGTGATTGGGTTCGTCCAGGAACAGTCATTGGTCTTGGTGGATCTTCTGGCCGTTCTACTGGTCCTCATCTACACTATGAAATAAGATACAAAGGAAATCCATTTAATCCGACAAACTTTGTTAAAGATTAAAAAACAAAAGGAAAGGAAATGTTAGCATTCACAAACGCAGATGAAAAAAAATCTCCGACAGTTGTGGGGGCAGGTTGCCTTATCAAAGGCAACATAGATACAGATCACACAATTCAAATTCATGGCACCGTTAATGGTAATATAAACGCAGAAACTATCATTATTGGTCGTGGCGGAAATGTTATTGGTGATATAACAGCAAGAACCTTATTCTTGCATGGCTCTTTGAAAGGAAATGCAAACATAAACACAGTAAATGTATTTTCTAATGCTAAAATGTCTGGCACATTATTCTATAAAACTTTGAATATAACTGGAAATACCGGACTAGAATGTAAATTAGAAAAGAAAAAGGATAAATAACTATGAACAAATCAGATATTTCTCATGTTTATATTGCCGCTGACCATCGCGGTGTAGGATTAAAATTGTACCTTTATGAAATGTTAATGGCAGATGGTTATACTGTAGTAAATCTGGGGACAGATGATTTGAACACACCTGTAGATTTTCCTGATATCGCAAAAAAACTGGCCGATAAAATGCTGGAAGAACCTCAATCACGCGGAATTTTAATCTGTGGCACTGGCGCAGGCATGGAAATCGCTGCTAACAGATACAAACATCTTCGTGCTTCACGTTGCGAACGACCAGAACAAGCGCGTGATGACCGTTTCCACGATGATATAAATGTTTTAACTTTGGCAGCCGACGATATAGATATTGAAATCGCGTTTTTATGCGCTCAAACTTTTTTAGAAAGCCCTTTTGATAATTGTGAAAAACGCGTACGCAGAATAAAAAAAATATCTTGATAAAAAATGCCTAACGACAACCATATAATCATATATAAAAACGGTTACAGCGAAACTGAAAATTTTAATTATTGGGCTTATCGTCAGGGCAGGCGGCTTTTACAATTTAAAAACAAATACGAATTTATTTATTATTGTTTAGAAACAGCGCCAGACCTTGTAACAAAAGAAAAGCTTTCTTCGGATGTTATGGTGCGCCTGATCGACCTTTACAATACCAGTTCTTTGTGGAAATTCTTGAAAGTTATACCAGAAAATGAAATACCGGAATTTGTTAAAATTTATGCGGCAAGTAAGGATAATGGTGGCAGCATTTTATCATATTTAAACAATCCATCTGAAGATGTTATAAATACTGCACTTGAAATAGCAGGACAAAACCTTGTATATATTCAAAAACCAACGACGAAACAAATATTATTAGGACTAAGTCACGAAACCGAAAGCCCATGGCTTATCAGCAAAGTAAAAAAACCTACTGTTCAAATGCAGATAACAGCCGTTATACATGATTTTGATGCTATTAAATATATAAAAAATCCTTGTGAAGCCGTCAAACTTGCCGCTGCAAAAGCACATGGCATAGAAATATTACGTAATATAAACAATCCAAGTGAACAAGTAATATTAACAGCAATCAACAATTCGTTTAGCGATACAAAAAGATTTTTTTTGTACTTTATTCCACACCCAAACTATAAAATTTCGTGTGCCATCAACAAACAGATTAAACTAACAAAACAAGCATTAGAAAAAAGCAAAACAGAAACATCAACAGAGCAAACAACTTTGCCGACAAACAATTGTTCATATGAAAAACTTTCTCCTGAATTAGAAAAGTTAAAACAAGAATTATATCATCACGCATCTATTAAAGATATATTAAGATAAAAAACACCGAACACGGCGTTTTTTAACGGGTTATTCCCTTAAAAAATTCATGATTTCTTTTGTTTACATGCGGATTATGTTTAAAGAATTTGTTTGATCCCGGAATAACATGATTTGCCAAAGAATCCCCAGGCTGCATTTCAGTTTCTGAAATAGTGTTTTGCCAATCAATATTCGGCCTGCGCATAGCCCTTTTTGATGGGGTGTTTTTACAAAATTTTTTTACATATGGGCAAAAAGACGGAACAGGGTAATCATTATTCAACGTTTCACGTGTTACACGCGTTCCACCTAATGCGATACAACTTTCACAACCATTATCACGAGAATTCATATCAGCAGCATAGCATTTACATTTGTGCGTATCCTTATCCAAAGCAGCACACCTGACATTTGTCAAAAGAATATTACCCAAATCATCAAAATATTTGATTAAACAACATATACCACACTGTTCACAAATATCTTCCCATTCAGGTGTTCCTTCAATGATCGTATTGTTTACAGCCATGTTTTGCCCCCTGATATACACAATATAGTCAAAATTTTATATTTGTCAATATATTGCACATATCTGGTGGCTTTTATTTTTTAACAACAAAATTAACCAATTTTTTTGGAACAACAATAGTTTTTATTATTGTCGCACCAGCCAACTGTTTTGTTGCATTTTGTTTTGCAATTTCAATCAAATCATTTTCAGCAATATCAACAGGCACAACAAAATCGTTTGCACGTTTGCCATTTACAGAAACTACAACGGTCATGTCGTTTTCAACCAATTTAGACTCATCAAATGTAGGCCATGGTTCAAACACCAACATATCTTTGTGTCCCAATTTTTGCCATATTTCTTCAGTTAAATGTGGTGCAAAAGGATTCAATAATTGAACTAACACTTCATAAGCAGCACGTGGCATTTTGCCACCTGGAAATTCATTAATAAATTCCATCATCGCAGATATCGAAGTATTAAATTCCATGTTTGAAATTTTATCTGTTATATCAGCAACCAATTTATTAACCAATCTTTCTTGGGCTTCTGTTAATGGTTCATCCGTCAAATTATCCCCAAAATTTTCAATACGTTTCAAAAATCTTTGACTGCCAGATAACGCGCCTTCGGTCCACATAGTATTATTTTTCCATGGTCCCAAAGACAAAATCGTCATACGTGCAATATCTGCACCAACATTATCCAACAATTCTTTTACTTGGAAACCATTTCCGCGTGATTTAGATATCTTATATCCATCACTGCCCAATATTAAACCCTGTGCAGTACGTTTTGCATATGGTTCCGGTGTATTAACCAATCCCATATCATATAATGCATGGTGCCAAAATCTTGAATAAATCAAATGACGTGTATTATGTTCATGCCCACCGTTATAATGAGTAACAGGCATCCAATTTTCCATCTGTTCACGAGAACAAAATTCTTTATCGTTTTTTGGATCCAGATAGCGCAAGAAATACCAAGACGAACCAGCCCACGCAGGCATCGTATCTGTTTCACGTCTCGCCACACCACCACAACATGGACATTTTGTTTTTACCCAATCTGCTGCACGGGCGAGGGGACTTTCACCATCCTCGGTCGGACGATAATCTGTCATATGTGGTTGTAATACCGGCAGTTCATCTTCCGGTACACATTGCCACCCACATTTATCACAATATACAAGTGGAATAGGTTCTCCCCAATACATTTGACGCGAAAAACCCCAATCTTTTAATTTGTATTTTGTGGCGCCACGTGCAAAACCATGTTCGTTTCCATATTTTATTGCAGCAGCAATCGCTTCATCTTTACCCATACCGTTTAAAAAGTCAGAATTAATATGTTCACCATCCATCTCCCATGCTTCGTTTTCGACATCGCCACCCGCCAGCACAGGAATTATTGGTAAACCAAACTTCTTTGCAAATGCCCAATCGCGTCCGTCATGTGCAGGCACAGCCATAATCGCACCAAAACCATAATCGGCCAAAACATAGTCAGATATAAATACTGGCGTTTCTTTATTATTAAACGGATTTATCGCCTTTATACCTTTTAATTCAACACCTGTTTTATCTTTGGTCATATCAGTTCTTTCGATTTCAGATTTTGCCACAGATTCCCTGATATACTTTTCCACTTCATCTTTATTGGAAATCAAACCTGCATCCAACCATTTTCGCACCAAATTATGTTCGGGAGCCACCACACAGAAAGTTACCCCAAATATAGTGTCAACACGTGTGGTATAAACCGTCATAACGTCATCGCCGACCTTAAAATCAACCTCTGCACCGACAGATTTACCAATCATATTGATTTCGTCTTTCTTAACACGTTCATCAAAATCAAGATTTTTCAACCCATCTAATAATTTTTCAGCATAATTTGACAGACGTAAATTCCATTGTAATTTTAATTTTTTTTCTACATCACCATGACAACGATTACATTTTCCATCTTCCAATTCTTCATTAGTCAGAGTAGTGCGACAATTAGGACACCAATTCATCGGCAATTCAGATTTATACGCCAACCCATTTTTAAAGAATTGTTGAAACATCCACTGTGTCCACCTTATATATTCTGGATCAGAAGTCGCCACACGCGTTTCAGGATTCACAGACCAACCAGCAGAATCAATCACCGCCGCATAAGCTTTTTTTAATTCTTTCGCAATTTCCGCGGGATGTTTTCCGATTTTCGTAGCATAATGTTCCGCCGCGATCCCCATGGCATCGAACCCCATAGGGAACAAGACATCATACCCCTGATGACGACGAAAACGTGACACAACATCCATGCCAGTATAAATCAACATATGCCCCGCATGCAAACCAGCACCAGACAAAAATGGAAATTCCACCAAAGTATAAAATCTCGGTTTAGAACCGTCATTTTTTGGAACAAAAGCGCGTGCTTCAAACCAACGTTTTTGCCATTTTTGTTCACGCATACGTGTTTTTTGTGTATCATCTGTCATAATAACATCCTGTTTTTGTTTGATTTTTTACCAACCAATTTTATATGTAAAACCTTTATAATTCAAGTTTTTTATAAAAAAACCGAGCATAATCACTTTTCGCTTTTATTATTTATAATTTTACGGATTTTTACCACTTGACAAAAATTAAAAAATGCTTAT
>JAEEGL013416140.1_pt1 | contig 14047 bp, 1 predicted proteins | sample 9134231 | NCBI WGS metagenome assembly JAEEGL01 (sample SAMN16246548, study PRJNA631951) | gut metagenome | biome: gut microbiome; feature: rumen; material: fiber-attached | host: Bos | place: Iran: Karaj | collected 2018-10
GCTGAAGCCTGAGAACTTCTGAATATCGGTGAACATCGCAGTCATTTCAAGTCGCTGACCACCAAGCTTAAAGGATGATGGATTGGCAACGATATCGGCAACTACTTCCTTAGAAAGACACTGGCTGAACGCATTAGTAATAAACTTTTTGTCCTTAGAAGCAGTAACAAAACCTATAATTGTAGTTGAAATAAAGGTTATGAAAAGCGATGAAAGCGGAATTACAACACCAATATAGCTTCTAGAAACAAAGAAGTACAATAAGAATACCACAACACTGACTACCATAATGCTGATACCGGCAATAATCTGCCGACCTGTGCTCTTAATCTTATGAGAAGCAAGGCTATAACCTGCACAAAGAATAAACGCAAGAAGAATAGAAATCCAAACTGCAGAATCATCAACAAAGTCCTGAGACAAAAGCTGATTAGCAACAGTATAGTGAACACCTGGGTTTGGATAATGCTCTTCATACTGGTTTAAGCCATAATCTGTTGTACTTGTTGCATTTGTACCTACAATACAGATTGCCTGCTCAACCTTTTCTCGTACATTATTTCTAAACTCATTAAACTGATTTAATTGTTTTCTACAGAAATCAAAGTTTCCTGTTATTTCCTCAGCCATTTCCGGATAATCCTGACACATAGCATATTCAAAGGCACCATTCAAATAATTGTCATAAGTTCCAATAAAGGTAGTACGATAGTCTATATAATCTGCAAAGGTAAAATCATCTTCTCCATTCAAAAGAGAATCTTTTATGTAAACTGCATTTGTATAAGCTGTATATGGATCTTCATCTTCTTCACAATAACTAAAATAACCTGAACTATTAAGATATTCCAGGTTTTCAGCTATTTTCTTTTCCAATACTGATATAGAATAAATATTCCACAAGCTTATATTATTATATTCTACGTATTCTTTTTTAGGATATTTAACAAGTACCGAACCATCTTTTGAACGAGGAATCCTTATATTTCTTGTGACTGTATCGGAAATCTTACATTTTTCAAGAATAATTTCTTTGTCTTTTACAATAACCTTAGGATTTCCAAAATGCTGTAAGATAGGTACAAATACAAGCTGACCATAATATTTTCCATTATATTTAAATACCATATGGACACGTCTCAAATAACCATCGCGGTCCGGATCTGCATTTACAAAGCCTGCTTTTTTAGCCTTTACCATAAAATCAGAAATAGCAGGAAGTACAGAAGTATATTCAGGAGTTTTTGTATCATCAACTCCTTCAATATTGTCCAAAGCAATATATGTTGAAAGATAATCCTTTTCTTCGTCTGTAAGTTCTGTTGCTTCACCAAAAGAAAGTGTAAGGAAGGAATTATCAAAATATTTTAAGGCTGTAGCAAGGGACGCATCCTGAGATTCTACAGAGTGCGAAATATTTGTTTTAATATTGTTTTTAATTGAATCTGAAACCCCAAGCATATATTCAGCAGCGTCAACAGCATCATCTGGTCCAATTTGATCTTCTGCTAACTGTCCGAAAACATTTAGGATTACATCATCTAAGCTTTCAAAATCATCATCAACATAAGATGGAAGCGTTTCTTTTACATAACCTTCATCTATTTTTGCCTGACTCTTATCTACAAAGCTTAAATCGAATACAACTGCTTCGGTGCCAAGCTCTTTTAAGGTAATAAGTGATTCTGCATAAACATCACGTGAAAACGGCCAGGTACCAATTTGAGTTACAGCCGTATCGTCTACATTAATCATAATAACATTTTTGCTGTCTTCTGTAGATTTTAACGGGCGCTGAAACCAGTCGGCAACTTTAAGGTCCAAAGAACTGAATGCGAGCAGCGAACAAATTGCCACTGCCAGTATAGGTGTAATGAAAAATAAATACTTCTTTATCATAACTTTCTCCATAAAAAAAAATCCTGCGAAGACATAATAATGCCTTGCAGGATTCTTAATAATTTATAGGACGATATTAGTCATCCCAATCCAAATCTTCTTTTGCATCACTAGCACGAGAAGAAGCAGTTGCTATACCCTTGCTTGTACCTTCAACCTGGTCAGCTACAGTAGTTGTGTTAAGGCCACCTTTTTTAAGTCCTTTTGAAGAAGCTACTCCAAGAAGACTGTCAACTGTACCCTTCTGCATAGCCTTGATTGTTACTTCTGTTCCGTCATCTTTTACGATAACTACACTTGAATTAAGGCTTGTGTTTAATACTGTAGAAGCAGAAAGCTCCTGACCAACTGTTACATTCTTCCAAGTTTCTGGAGCAGACTCGAAAGTAACTTTACCAGTAATGGCTTTTACTTTGTAACCACCTGCAGCAAACATTGAAACTGACATGAATAAAGCAAGAACAACCAATACGATTGATTTCTTCATTCTAAACACCTCCATCCGGACATTTATAAAAATCTACAATATTATATATTGCAATAATATTCTTTGTCAATAATTTTTACTTTTTTTGTTTCTCTTTACAGATTCTTTTTTCTTCTGATAAGGAAACAAACAAGTGCAAAAATTGCAACAAAAAGTATTGCAATTGCCGCATAAACAGAACGCATATCAAAGCCTGCATCATCCTCTTCGTAGAACTGGGTCTGACCAAGCGGTGCTTCAGCAGCAACTATAACCTCATTATCGGTAGCATTTACAGAATCTATAACGGATTCTACTGCGGTTACAACAGAGTCTACAGAAGCATCTGTAACTGGTGCCGCTGGAGTAACTGGAGCAGCCGGCTTCTGTGTAAGCTCTGTAGTTTCTGTTGATGTTGTTACGGTGTCGATTACAGCTTCTACTACAGTGCCAGCTACAGTGTCTGCGTCAGTTACGGTCTGTGCAAGCTCTGTAAGATGTGCTGATGATGTTGAATCTGCCAGTTCTGTAATTGACGGAGCTGTAACTGTAGAAGGAGTCTGCTTCTTGTTAGATTTCTTAGATTTTTTAGCCTTCTTAGGTTTTGTTCTAACTACTTCTACAAAACTTTCATTCTCTACAGGTTTTTCTTCATTTCCAATTGTAAAGAAATCCTGAATACCACTTAAAATGTTTGATGTACCTGTAATGAAGGTTTCTTTAATAATAGTAGAAGGTCTGCTTCTGAGAGTTACTATTGATTCATTTCCAGTCTGATTAACAGTATGCTCAAAACCTTCTTGCGCAGTTACTGTTAGAGTAAAGAGTTTAGTTACAACATCTTGATAGCTTGAATTCTTAAATTTTGCATAAATTGAAATTTCTTCGTTTGTTGCAGTTGCTGGTAACGTAAGTTTATTATCAGACAGTTTATAAGTATCAGTAGCCGCTTCATTAGTAAATAAACCTTGTATATTTGATATATCAGAAGTAAGTTTTACATAGGTTACTTCTGATGAATTGTAAGTAATAGTTGCATCAGTAGCATTTGCAAGTTTATTCGAAGCTAATTCTGGCGTTACTTGATAATACTGTGCATTTGCATCTGTTGTATCAGCACTTTCACCTTCGCCTGTAACTTTTTTGAATCCAAATGTAACATCACCTTTACGATAATTTTTCACAGGCTTAAATCTAATAGTATATAATGTACTTTCATTACCAAGTTTATCTTTTGCAGTAACATTTACATCAGTTTCACCTGAAATAGTAAGGTCACTAAATTTAACAGTAGTAGTTTCATTATTTGTTAATTCTTTAGAACCAAGTTTTACTTTATTTATACCGACAGAATCTGTTGCACTAACACTTATTTTTATTGAATCAGCAATAGCTTCACCAGAACCACCATTTGAATAATATTTGATTATAGTTAAATTTTCTTTCGCTTCAATATTATAAAATGATTCATCTGGATCTTGATTCCATGCATTATGCCATGCCGAAATACTTGTAACAGTACCTGTTGGACCAGTAGAGTCTGTATCAAATGCAACATGTAAAACCTTTGTTGTTTTACCAAGCTTATCAGTTGCAAATACATCAATTCCACTAGAACGGTTTACTCCACTCAAGGAAACAATATTATTTGTAGCCGTCAGTGTTGTTTCGCCATTCTTAAATGATAATGGTGAAGATGCAAGAGGTATCCATCCTCTAGGTAAGTTCTTATTATTCTTTTCACCATTCTCTGTAACAGCAAATTTTATTGAATCTATATTCTGTGCATTACTATATATAAGAGTTGTCTCAGTAGTACTTACTCCATTCTCATATGTAAAGTTTGCCTTATTATTAGATACAATACATTTTGATTCATCTGTATTATTACTATCCTTTTGCGGAGTACATTCAATATAGCCTACAGGATTATATATATCAGATGCCCACCAATTATTTTTTTCATTAGGATATGTTAAATTGTATACATTCGTATTTCCGATAGCATCTTTCAACCATACGAATATATATGATTTTTCGTGTGGAATATCTGTTGGTTTAAGTTTTATAATTATTTTATCTGATGATATTTCCTGTAAGTTTTGCCAATCTGTGGTTGTATTACTAGACCAATTTACGACATCATCCCCTGCATCATTGTATGTATTTGTGAGTTTATATGATAATTTAGGAGAAACTAAACTGCTTGCATTATTTATTCCTATATAGAATTGAACCTCATTATTAATTATATAAATAGTTCCAGCGATAGGTTCAATATCACCTGATTTTAAAGAATGACCTTTAAGTCCCTTTACCTCAGAACCATTCCATACGATATTATTATTGTCACCATCTACGTCTCCATATGATATATTAGTGTTATTATTACTGCCTTTATAGACATCAGAAGTTGGTGCCGTAGTATAAGCTCTAAACTTATAAGTCCATAACGTTGTTGTATTACCAACGTTATCAACAACTTTCACATCATAAGTTGTAAAATCAGAAGTCCAGTCAGCAGCAAGAGTTACAGGAATTGTTACACCAGTTGTATAAGTTGTTTCAGAAACCTTTGTAGTTCCATTCATTACACGAACTTTTGAACCAACACCAGAATCTGTTACAGTAGGATTAAGTTTTACTGTATTAACAAGAGATGGATTGTACTTGATTGTAGTAGTATTTGTCGTATTATCAACAGTAAGAATATATCCACCAGCTGTAGTATCAGTTGCAGCTGCAACAGCAGTAAAGGTTACAGAATCTCCTGATCCTGTTGTATTTCCAACATCATTTGCACCAATACTTACACTTCCACTTGGAGCATTACCTTTGAGCGTATAAGTTGCTAATTCTATCGCATTACCAACCTTATCTGATGCATAAAGTGCATATGTTCCCTGATATGAAGCACTTGAATCAGGACAAGCAAGAGTCAAACCTGTTCCTGTTCCGTCGGCACCTGTAAGAATAACCTTTTCATCTCCATTCATGTAGTATACATAAAGATTATCATCGATTGTTGATGAGTCTGCTGCATTCTTTAATGTACCAACATTGAACGTAATTGCTGTTACAGGATTATCTCCAGTTGATCTAAAGTAAATAGTATTTGCATTATTTGCATCAACTGCAGTATCAGTTACAGCTGTATATGAAATAGCTCCACTTGGTTCAACACCATTAAGTGTGTATTCTGCGGCAACTTTTTCATTTTTAACAAAATCGATTGCTATAATCTTATATGTTTCAGTCCATGGTGTAGATGTTGGGCATGGAAGTAAAATATTACCAGCTGCATCAAGTGTATTATTACCAGCTTTTATCTCGACACGTGCTGTACTATCATCTCCAGTCTGTCTGAAAAGTTTTATTGTGTCACTAGTATAAGCACCTTGTACTACAGGCTTAGTAACTTTAACATTTCCAATACTAGAAGCTTGAGACTGATTAAAGTAGATTGTACTACCTATATTATTTGTATAAGTTGTATTTGTATGACTAGATTCAGTCTGAACTACAGGTAATGTTCCATTCATTGTAAAGGTTGCAAGAGTTGCAGTATTACCTATAGTATCTTTGGCAATTATGTAATAAGTAGCTGTATAACCAGCCCCTGAACCTGGACATGAAATTACCATTGATGAAGGAATCTCATTAGCATCAGTTAGAGAATTAGTTGTATTATAATAAAGTGTTACACCCTGACCAAATGCATCTGTTACATCACTGCCTTTTGTAAGCGTAATTGAAGTTACACTCTGGTTGAAGTATATAGTATTGTTATTAAGTGTTGTACCAGAAATGAATGTTGTATCAGTTCCTGATGGAACAGTATATGAAATTGTTCCAGAAGGAGCTGTACAGTTCACAGTATAATTAAATACAGATGTATTACCTAAAGAATCTTTTGCAGTTATCTTACAAGCACCATTTGATGGCAATGAAGACAACGTAACTTTGAAAGTTCCAGTCTTATCAACTGCTGTAACTAACCGTTCAGTACTATCATTCAAATAAAGATCAACTTTATTACCACGTGCATCTTCAAGTACATTTGTATTGAATGTCAATGTTGTAAGTGTACTATTGTAATAAATTGTATTTGATTGAATATACGTAGATCCTTGTATTGGTTCATAATCTACACTTCCACTCGGAGCAGAACAATTAAAGGTATAAGGGAACTCAACTTTATTTCCAAGTCTGTCTTTTACAATAATTGTATGATCTCCTGCTGTTGGTGAGCTAATATTAAAACTACCTTCTGGATTTGCAGATTCAACAATTCGTGTATTACCCAGATAAATATCTACTTTTTCATTAGCTGCATCTTTCATATTTGAATAAGTAAAGGTAAGCAGTGATAATCCTGAACGGAAGTAAATTGTTTTTGCAGAATCAGTTGCAATATAATCTGTATCACCATCAACTTTAGTATAAGTTATGTTAGCTGTAGGATTATTTCCATTAAATACATAAGTTTTCAAATGTGTGATATTACCGAGTTTATCTTCTGCATATATTCTGAAGGTATGATTATAATTCATACTAAGGGGCTGTGATATAGTATATACATTAGATGAAGCTGTAAGTGTTATTCTATTATCTACAGCATTATTATCATCCATCAAATAATAAACAGTCTTAAGACCAACGCCAGAATCTGTAACACCAGATATGCTTATTGTTGCATTATTTACTCTATCACTACCTGAGTTCTTGTAATAAATTGTATGCTTAGCAACACCATCATCATCTGTACCGTCAACTTTTATATAATCATTACCAGCACCTTCAACTGAAGTTGAAGCATCTGCTTTTGTTAATGCAAGATTTATATTTCCTGTTGGACCTGTAATATCTTTCTGAAGTGCCATAGTAACTACAGAACTTTCATTACCAGCCTTATCTACAACCTTAAACTTATAAGAAGTCTTAGTTGTTGTTGCTTCAAGAGTCTTAGTCATTTCTGAAAGTGTTATAGTTTGATAAGCACCATCATTAACAGACATCTTATACTCACCTATTCCAGATTGAGTATCTGATGAGCTGAAGGTAATTACAGCATTAGCATCTGTTGTACTTGTAACATAATATGTTGTATCTGGATCTGAGTTACCAAGCTGGTGAGCATTTGTTACAGTTTGATTCATGCTGAAGGTTGGATTTGTTGCGTCATACAACCAAGAGTTAGTACCAGATAAACCTGTCAAACTAAACTTTTCAGAATCTTCAGAAGTAGTTGATACTACAAGATACAAACTCTTACTTTGAGTTAATGTAGACAATGACAAAGGAATCTGATTATCACTTGGAATTGATGTTTCTGCAACAATAGTATTAGCATTATCATCATCTTCTGAATCTTGTATATGATATTTAGTTGGATTATTAGTTGTTGTAATAGTAACAATAGAACCTTCTTTTACGTAGTTAAGGTCTTCTGATCCAAACTTAGTTACATTTGTATAAGTTACGCCAGAAACTGCAGGAATTAGATTTGTAACAATTGCAACTTCAATTGGCTTAGCGCAGATTAAACCTGCTTTGTTTACAGCATAGAAATAACGTTTATCGTTTTTCCATGATCCATCAGAATTTGCAAGCTTATTTAATTTATAAGTTCCGCCATTATTAAGATTTACAGAATCATAGAATGCTGTGTCAGCTGTGTCAGATGTGCTTAAAGAACTTTCGCGAACAAGCCATCCAAGTAAAGAAGAATCAGAAGGCATTGTAATTCTTACATAAGAATGACGATTCTTCATCTTAATATTATATAAATAAGATGAAGATGAAGAATTATAGTCTTTATTATCACCTGTTACGTCATTACCATTACTATTTTTAAAGCCAACGCTTTCTGCATTTGAAGAAATAGTTGAATTGAGCTCAGAAACTGTCTGTTTCTGCCAAGTATTTATATTGTTCTTAACAAGAAGTTTTGCAGTTGCTGTGTTACCAAGAATATCTCTTATTCCTACAATAGAGAATTGAGATGAAGATAACGACAATTCAGACAAGCTTGAATAGTTATCAAGAATATAAGTTCGAGAATCTGAAGCAGCACCATCACTTCCTGAAACTACATTTGCAATTCCAGATTTATTGTCAGAAATTGCAGCTGTTACTGTAGAATTAACGCTATAGTAGTTTTTATTATCAGTAGAATTAGTATTAACCTTTGCAAAATCTTCATCATTTACTGTAATAACTGGACCTTCATCATCGTACATCCATTTTGTTATGTCCTTTGTAGCCGATGAAGAAACTCTATTCTTTACCTGAACAATTTTATTATAACCTACAGCATCCTGAACAACATACCAAAGTTCATAAGACTCTTCTGTAGCAGAAGCTCCAGTAATAACACTTGCCTGATCATCTGGGAATAATAATTCCATAACACCAGCCTCAGGATCTTCTCCTTCTATCTGATGATGAACTTTTACAGGAATCCAATCACTTGCCCATTTTCTGCTTATTGATGCAGGATCATCTAAGTCAAACTCTCTATATTCTGGAGTCTCTCCATTCCAGTTACCGGCAATTAAGCGGGCTTTAAGTGAGTAAACACTTCCTGTATAAGAGGCATCAAAATAAGAATCATCAAGAGTACAAAGAGTATTATAACTCAGCTTTAATTTTGGAACAGTATTACCACTGCCAGCTTTCTTATAATATGTAGTTTCTGTAATGTTATTTACAGCTACATCTCCACTAGATGAATTTCCATTATAAGGAGTGTTCATTATTAAATAAGCATTATCAGCATTTCCTGATGTAGTAAAGGAATTGCCTTTAAAATCTACAGAATAATTACCTTCTCCAAGACCACCTGCAACTTTCCATGTTAAGAGAGAGTTAGGACTCAAAGATATTCTTATCGTAGAAGTATTTCCACAAGCATCTTTAAGATGAACTCGAATAGTTGGACACGAATTATTAGTAAGATTTTCAGCTTTTTTTGGCAGACGAATAGTTATTTCACTTCCACCACTTACAATAATATCATAAGGCATTGAGTGATTGTTTGTATCAAGAATTGGAAGCCAACCTGATGAATAACTTGTACTTGTAACAGCATCAGAGTTTGCAGTTACAGCAAAATACTCAATTGGAGAATTATTTACATCATAAGAAGGGTTTTTAGTATTATCATCTGTTTTATAAAGCTCATCATAGGCAGCTGTTGGGCGGCCTGAAATAGAAGAATAGGATTCACCTTTAAAGTTTTCGTCACTAGATTCTACTCCACTACCAAGCTTAACAATAATCTTATATGGATCTACATCATCATCCAAAGAACGTATTACATACTGAGTGTCAGAAGCCCTGAATACAGTACCTTCTGTTACACCATTCTTCATGGCATTCTTAAATGTTATACGTTTTTCTATAGATGCTGGAGAAGTTGTATCTTTTACTATATTAATAACTTTAGCTTCAGATTTATTACCAGCCTTATCTACAAGCCAGATTGTATATTTGCCCGTTCCAAGCTCTGTAAGAGATGAAAGAGGTCCTGTTGGTTGGGAATCTCCTTCTTTTGTATAATAATAGCATGAAGTTTTCTTATTATCATCTGAATAGTCGGCTGCAAGATCCAAACAGTATTTTGAAGAGATTTCCTGGGCTGTATAGAAATAAAGTTCATTATTCTTTTCAACTGCTATAGAAGCCTCAGAACTTGGATGAGGATAAATCATTTTAGAAATATTAGCGCTAACTGTATTTGGTACATAAAGACCGTAGTTATTCCATTCCGGTACTTCTGTATCAAGACAGATTGTATCATCAGCAGCTTCACTTTCTCTGCTTCCAAGGCTTACAGCTTTTATAAGAACTGTATTATCTCCATCGCTACCTGTAAGCTGTAAATCTTTTATAACTATTAAATAAGGATTTGAAGCTCTATAAGACATTCCGCTTGAGCTTGTTCCAAATGTGATTGTAGAAGCATTCTCTGAAATCAGGTAATCAACATTCTGATAATCATTACCAATATTTATCTTAGTTTTTCCGCTGACAAAGCTTGCACCTTCAACAATAAGCTTGTAAATACCAGAATTACTTGCTTGTATTGTTGCCTGAGCATTTACAAAGCTTTCGTTTGTATACTCTGATGTTTCTGGCGAGTAAGTATAACCAGTTTCAGCTTCTCTTCCAGCTTGTCTGTCAGAAAGAACAAAATTACTTATAAGAGGAACGTTTGTCTCATCCTCATAATTGAAACCAGAGAATAAAGTATTTGTAGTATCTCCGTATTGTTTAAATTGTTCAACTGAATTAGAAGCATTTTCTGGAATATCAAAAAGCTTAAGCTTTATTTTATTATCCGGAATAAATGATTCAGCATCACTTGAGGCAATAAGCTCAAGTTTTGCAAGCTTTACCTCAACAGCATCACCAATAATTGTATCTGCTGAATGGGTAATAGTAAGTTTATTTGCATCCACATCTACACTAGAGGTAATCTTAGAATTATTGTACCAGAGCTCTGATTCTTGAGTTAATTTAATAGTCGAACCTGCAAGATCAAATACTCTAACGCCATTACCAATCTCTGAAAGATTAATGTAAAGGTCAGTATATCCGTTTGTTTCTGTGGTCCAATATTCAAGAGTATTTTTTGTTGTAGTAACTTTTCTGAGTTTATCTACACTAATGCTGTTAAGTACAGGAGCGTTATTATCGTAAGTCCAGGTGTTTGTTAGCACATGAGTTGAATCATACAATGAAAGCTGACTACTTGATTCTTCTGTAGCAGTATAAAGCTTAACAGTCATAATACTGTTATTAAGCTCTTTTATAAGACTTAACGGAAGTGTAATTGTATTTTCAGATAAATTATAAATACTGGCCAGAGTTTCTGTTGATGAAGCATTATAGGTTACAGTAGTTTGTCCATAAGTAACTTCAACTTTTGTAATAGGATGTGTTGATGCAGAAACATTTGTTTTAAGAATTACTTCAGATGTACTGTTCAAATAATTGCATCCATCAAGTGCTATAACATTAGTAATAGAAGTTCTTTCAATTACAGGTTCTGGGTTTTCAACAAACTCAATTACTATAGGCTTTTGACAAATAAGTCCTGCTCTATTTACTGCGTAGAAATACTGTTTATATTTTTCTGTATCTTCCCATTTCTGGTTTGCATCAGATTTTGTGTAAGTATATTCATACTCATTATTTGTATTTTTTGTAAGTAATGTAATATCTTTACCTTCACCACTTCCCACACGACTCTGAGAATAGAAATCTTCAAAACTATCAAGAGGACTTGTTCTGATTATCCAGCCGAGGAGACTTTCGTTATCAGAGTTAACCTTAAGGGCAAAAGTCATACCTGTAACTGAACGAGGAGACTTAACTTTTATAGTTTTTGTTGTATCAGCAGCAACTGTTACATCTGATGTATAGTTTTCGGTACCATTTACTGTACCTGCATATCCTTTTATGTAAACTGTACTAAAATCGCCGGAACTTCCATCTCCTAAAGTTGGAGCGATCTGTTTAAACCAGGAGTCCTTCTCATTGAAACTAAGTCCTTCTGTATCTGGCATTACATTGCCAACATAGTCTTCCAGTCCATTAATCTTAAGCTTGCCATAACCTTGTACATCAGTTTCGCAAGGATTTACTATATCAAGATGATAGGTAATATTGCTTAATGTATTTTCAATTTCAGAATCTTCATAAGTCATTGAACCATCATACTTAATACCAGACTGTGTATCTTCAATTGTCAAAGAAAGTGTTGAATTATCACTGTAATAGTTTACACCGTCAACAGTATTAACTTTAGCCGCAGTTTCAACTGTAATTGTTGGTGTAGAAACATCGTAGCTCCAGAGTTCACTAGTACCGTTTTTAAGCTGAGTTATAGTGTAATTTCCAAGCTTATCTTCTACAAGGTACCAGAGTGTATAAGGCTGAGTAACATTATATTTTGGATAATTATGTGGCATTGCCGGGATTGAACTGGAATCCTTGAGTGTTAGATAAATCCAGTTAGAGAAGCGTTCTTCTGCAATTTCTGATGAATTAAAGTCTTCTCTGCCCGGTTGTGTATTGTTATTTGGCCATGCAAGAATACGACTCTTTACAGAGAAATCTTCTGTTGCCACTGTTGTTGCTATACTGTCTCTATCCGGATAATAACAGGTTTCGTTATAGCCTCTAAGCTCAAGCTCTGGACTTGCATTATTATTCTGCTTGTAATAAGTAATTCCTTTACCTGCATCCTTTGTTGGATTATTGTACAATGGACTTCCAAGACTTACATTCAAGCCTCCAAGTCCTATACTTCCATCAACAAGCCAGTTTACAGGAACTATATACTCTTTAATGTTACTACAACCATCCTTGAGATATATTTTATATGGTGTAGCAATTGCTGCATCATCCAAAGGCAAATCAATTGTAATTATACCGTTACCAATTGGCTGCCAATTCTGTGTTCCATCCATTGAGAATGCGTAGGATTCAACTGGAGCTTTGTTTGTTAATGGATCAAGCTCTGCAAATCTTCCAAGTTCTGTACGTACATTTCCGTGAACATCTTTATCTGTGTTTGTTACACCAGTAAGTTTTACAATAATCTGATATGGATTATCATTCTTCTTAATTACATAATTCTTTGTTGAACTTATATCTGCATTGCCTCTGTAAATGTCTCCGCCAGTTGGCATAGCAAAGGTTACATAACCTTCAAAGTTTTCAAGACCTTCTGTATCTCCAATTACATAGAAGTTCTTTCCTACCGACCTGTTACCAGCCTTATCTACTGCATAAACTGTATGGTTGCCAGGTTCAACGCCATCAAACTTAGTTACAAGATTTGTAGAAGCATTAATCGTTGTAACATCAATACACAAATCCTGGTTATCAGCCTTTCTGTTTGCTTCAGTTACACTGGCTGCAAGATTTATATTTTCCTTAGCATAGAAGTAAATTGTTCCGTCTATCTTAATGTTTCCGCTGGCGCTTGTACTTGAGTGAGGATAAATAATTTCTGTATTATCATTTTGTCCAACAAATACACCGTCTCCTACCCAAACAGGATTTGTCATATCAAGTCTTATAGAAGCTTTTGCACTATCTGTAACTGTGCTCGTTCTTTCTGCAAGGCTTGTTACGGTAAAGGTTACGGTCTTATCGCCATCACCAGAAGGAAGCTTAACGTTTCCGATTGTGATTGTCTGATTTCCTCTGAGGATTCTGTTTTCTGTATTACCGCTTGTTCGTAAAGTAATTGTCTTCTTGTCTGCAGAAATTGCAAAGCCTGAGGATGTATCGCCAGCGAATTTACCATTTACTTTTGTTGCATTTGTAGTTGTAGATGAATCAAACTCTGCACCAATTACCGTAATCTTATATACACCGGAAATTGTTGGAGCTATACCTACACTTGCATTTATATACTCTTCGTTAGTAAAGCCAACTTCTGCATTTCCGCCCTCGCCTATAGCACGGTCTATGAGAGTTACGGAAGTAACAGTTGGTGTATTACCATCATATTTAAACAGAGTAATATCTGTATTATCTTCAAGAACAAAGTTTGACTTTTGTACAGAAGGATTTATTACATAGTCGCTTATTACAAGCTTTATGCTGTTTCCTGTAGCAGTCTGGTCAAGGTCAAAGTTACTGATTACAACCTGTCCACCA
>JAEEGL013775187.1_pt1 | contig 14047 bp, 17 predicted proteins | sample 9134231 | NCBI WGS metagenome assembly JAEEGL01 (sample SAMN16246548, study PRJNA631951) | gut metagenome | biome: gut microbiome; feature: rumen; material: fiber-attached | host: Bos | place: Iran: Karaj | collected 2018-10
AACAACTTCAGGTTCTGGTTCTTCTTCTGGAATCTCTAATAAAAGTTTCTTTCTATTTTCATCTTCTTCTTTATTATCCATAGAATAAACATAATTTTTTATTTTTTCTAAATCTATTTCTTTTGGAGCATCAGAAATAACACTAACATTTGTGTTAGTTTTAATTCTAGATAACTCACCTAAATCAGTTTGATTATATACATTCTGATTTCTTTTAGTACGGCTCATTGTATCTAGTGAAACATCTTCATATTTTTCCATTCTTGTACTCATATTATTTCACCATAATAATAATATCATAAATATATACCATTTTCAATTATACATATTATAGATTTTTTTATATTTTTAATGTATAATTTATATATAAATAAACAAAGGAGAAAATAATAAATGGAAAAATTAAGAGTAACTGACTCATGCATAGGATGTGGATTATGTGTTAGTCAAAATGAAAAATATTTTGAATTTAATGATGAAGGAATGAGCAAACCAAAACAAGAAGTAGTAGATCCTGAAGATAAAGCAGAACTACTAAATATCGTTGAATCTTGTCCTGGTGAAGCAATTGTTATTGAAGAAGAAAAATAAGTTCAATTTGAACTTATTTTTTATTTACAACACTATATAATTGTCTTACTTCTTTTATACTTAATGTTCTATATTCACCAATAGATAAACCACTAAGATTTAAGAATGCATAAGATATTCTTTTTAATTTTAATACTTTATGATTAATTACTTCCATCATTTTTTTAACTTGATGATTTCTTCCTTCTGTAATAGTTAATTCTATATATGTTTTATTATTCTTTTTATCTGTTCTTACTAATTTAGCATATGCTTTTTTAGTTTTAACTCCATCTATTACTACACCCTTTTCAAGAGTTCTTAATTCTTCAGGAGTTACAATACCTTCTACTTTAACAGCATATGTTTTTGGAACATGTCCACTTGGATGAGTTAGTTTATTTGATAACTCTCCATCATTAGTAAGTAAAAGTAATCCGCTAGTATCATAGTCAAGTCTTCCAACTGGAAAGATTTTTTCTTCTGTATCAATTAAATCTACTACTGTAGTTCTTCCTTTTTCATCACTTACACTACATATTATCTTTTCTGGTTTATATAATAAATAATATAGTTTTTCTGATCTTGTAACTAATACATCATCAACATAAACTTTATCTTGTTCTTTAATTTTAAATCCAAGTTCATTTACTATTTCATCATTTACTCTAACATGTCCTTTTAAAATTAATTCTTCACTTTTGCGTCTAGATGCTACTCCACAAGAACTTAAATATTTTTGTAATCTTTCCATATGTGTCCTCCCATGCAAATTATATCATAAAAAAAGAGTCTTATGACTCTATTTTATTTTTATATGTAAATAATACGCTTGGTCTATGTCCTCCACCAGTTTGCATCTTATCTGTTTTGACAACTTTACCAGCTATTATTCTTCTAAATGCTGGATCTAGTAATTCTTTTCCTAATATTACTTCATATACTTGTTGAAGTTCACCTAAAGTGAAGTAATCTCCCATCATATTAAATACAATATCTGTGTATTCAATTTTATTCTTTAGTCTTTCCATACCAGCTATTATTAATTTAGGATGATCAAAAGCAAGGCCATCATTTTCTAATATATCAAATCTATATCTATCTGTTGTTTTTTCTTTTAATGTTTTGCCTACTACAAATTTAATTTGTTCATTACCATTATCTAAAGTAACATGATAAGATTTTTTATCTTCTAAACATGTAATGTTAAACCATGATGCATTTGGAAATAGTGAATCATCTAATTTATTTTTATCAACAAGTCCTAAATATGATACAGCAAATACTCTACATCTAGGATCTCTATCAACAGTATCAAATGTATATAGTTGTTCTAAAAATACATTGTGTAAGTTTGTCTCATCAGCTAATACTCTTCTTGCAGCATCTTCACTTGTTTCATCTATTTTTACAAATCCACCTGGTAAACACCATTTATCTTTATATGGATAATTATTTCTTTTAACAAGTAAAACACTATAACATTTTTTAGATAATTTTCTATAATTATCTTTTCCTTCATCAGCAACACTAAATAAACAAATATCACTTGTTACTGAAGGTCTATCAAATCTAGTAACATCATAGTTTTTTAAAAATTCTTCTTCACTACTATACTCTTTTTCCATATTATTCACCTCTTAATAAATTACTTTTCCACCAAATCCACTTAATACTTTATTATGACTTGTATAAACTAATTGTGTTACTTGTTTATCACAATCTTCACACTCTTTTACCATTCTAGCATAAAATTCAACTAACTTAGCTTGATCTGTTAAATATAAACCATCTACACATTCACAATAACCTTTAGAATAAAAATGGTGTGATAAGAAAAAGTTCTTATCTAAATTATTAAATATTTCATTGAAATTAATAAATCTATCTCTTGCAAATTCATTACATTTCATTAAAGAAACAAAACCATCTTTATATATTCCAAGTCTTCCAACATAATTAAGCATAGCTTTTATTTCTTTTAATGAATCAATATAACCTTTCATTACAAGAGTATTAATATTAATTATTTTTTTGTCTTTTAATCCCTCTTGTACATATATTATATCATCTTCACTAGCAACTTTTCTAGAGTGAAAAATACTTTGATTTATTTCTTCATCATAATGATGTTTTGATAAATGTATACTTTCTAAATTATTAACATTATCAAATTCTAGTAATTTTCTAAAATTTAATCCATTTGTTGATAACTGTACTTCTATATTAGGATCTATTCTATATATCATCTGTATAATATCATTAACAGTATCTGGATAAACCATTGGTTCTCCACCACTAAGACTTACTCCATGTAATAATCCTTTTTCATATAAATATCTAATTACATATTCTAATTTTATTATATCAATTTTACCATTATCTTTTGAAGATTCATTTACACAAAACTTGCACTTAGCATTACAATCATCTGTTACTTTTACATATAATCTAAGTGATGGATTTGCTTTTAGGGGATACTCATCTTTATTAGTTGAACAAAGATAACCCCTCATATTAATATCTTTTCCAAATACATTTTTTATCATAATTAACATCTATTTGTAGCTCTATAACTACATCCACAAGAATCAGTTTGTACTAATGTTCTAGAACTTCCACATGAACTACTTGATACTTCATGGTAATGACCATAATGTTTTGGATCAGAGGCAACTTTATTCTTTTTAGCTTTATATATAGCCATTGATTCAACAAAAGCTTCTAAATCTACAAATCCATCATCTTCTTTAAAATTAGAAATTAATCTAGCATTATTAATAATAACATCTAACCATTTTGATATTTCACTATTTGAACTAATCATTTTAGTATTTACTAAAAAACTCTTATAATTTAAAACATTCTTTTTTATTTCATTTGAATTTTTAGTCCTGTTTATAATCTCATTTGTAAACATTTTTATTTGTTCTTCTAATTCCATACTATTCTCCTATTAATTTATCAATTAATTCAATTGATTTTTTATATCTATTTTGATAATCTCCGTTAATACTTATATATTTTATATTATTCTTTTTAAGTAAATCTTTTAATATCTTGTTATTCTTTTCTCTAATACTTTGTTCTCCATATGTTCTACTTCCATCTTGCACCCATTTAACATCTGGTTCTAAGAAAATATATAAATCATAATTATTTAAATATGATATACATTCAGCTAAAGCTTCAAATTCTTTATCCTCTTTTTTCTTAATACCAAAATCCAATTTATAATAATACAAAGTTATTAGAGAATCTGTATCAATAAATAATACTTTATTAGCAAAGTCCATCATTAATTCTTCTTCTCTTTTATGTCTAAATACTATATTGTGATAATGATATTTTTGCATATTATCTATTCCACCAGCTTCATCACATACATATCTTCCTTCTTCTCTAACATAAGAAGTATTATATTTTAAAGCTAAGTTTCTAACTAATGTACTTTTACCACAACTTTCTGTTCCGATAACACATACTTTTTTAATAAAATGCTTTTGTACAATTCTTGGTAAATATGAATAATATTTAAATGGATTTTTTCTTATTTCACTACTTGATATATTTATATCATTTCTATCTAAATATACTATCTTACTTTCAGGATAAGCTTTCTCCCAAGTATTAGTTCCTATATAATCACTTCCACAAAATACAACATCTATTTTATCTTTTATATAATCTTTAACTTGCTTTATACCAGATTCCCAATCATAAACATATTTAGTATCATTATTATCAAATATTTCAAATACTTCTACATTTTCCATATCATGAGTTACTGTTTTTAACCACATTAATCTTTCTTTATGATTAATCTCATTTGGATCATTTGAATTACTAATAACTACATACAATTTTTCACATTGATTAGCAGCAGTAATAATTGCATTAACATGACCTAAATGTAATGGATTAAAACATCCTCCATACATACCAATCTTATACATAATTTACTCCTTAGCTATTTTAGTCCAATTAATATATCCATAAAAAGCATTTATTAAATATACAGCCCACATTGTTACCATGATTCCATCTTTCATAAGTATCCACATCACTACTGTTATCATATCTATGATGATCCATAATAACCATTGTTCTCTATATCTTAAAAGCATTAATGTATTAGCAATAATAGATATCATAGTTGATGCACTATCAAGTATTGTATTATTACCACCTAATACATCTAGTAATAATTTATATAAAACAATACTTACTGCTGTACAGACTAATAACACTGCTGTTTGTTTAATAGATAGTTTTTTGCCTTTAACATTTTCTGTCTTTTTATTTTCATGTTTATTCCATAAATAATATCCTATAAATTGACTTGGTAAATAATACAAAGCATTTAACATTACTTCACCATAATACTTATTTATAAATGCTATTATGATATAACCAATTATATTAATTAGTCCCCATATATATTGACTCTTTTTTCCTTTAGCACATAAGACTACACAAAATATTCCACATATAGCTGCGATACCATCAATTATTAAATATAATAAACTATTCTCTGTATCAACTAATGCAAAATAAATAGTAAATCCTATAACACTAAGTAACATTGCCCATTCAAATAAACTAAATTTTTTAATTATCTTTTTCATTTTATATTCTCCTCTATATATTTAATTATTTCTCTTTTAACTTTTAGAAAATTATGACTAGTATCAAAGTATTTTATATTTAGCTTTTCACATTGTTTTTTTGCTTCAATACTATACTCTATTCCAAGTTGATTACTATATCTCATATATTCATCATCTTCTTTATTAGTCCATGCATGATGATCATATTTTCTAATTTGTTTTAACTTTTCTTCTACAGTTATAGTGTCATGTCCTACAAATACAATAACTGTATCTTCTAAATTATATTTTGATATATCTTCTGGATATAAATGACAACTATCTATTACTAAATATTCATCTTCTCTTTCTGTAATTATTTGATTAATTAAGTGAGCCATATGAGGTGAAACTTTTTTCCAGTCATCTTTATATCCATCCCAGAAATTTTTATCTATTCCTCTTTTAATTGAATCCATTTTATAATAGTTCATCTTGTATTTCTTTTTAAGATATTTAGATATAGTAGTTTTACCACATCTACTACTACCAGCAATTATTACATTTTTCATAAATATCACTCCTTATATAAATTATGATCTTTAATATAACCAATTACTTTAGGATCTAAGTATCTTCTAAGTACCATTTCATTATCAATATTCTCTCTTACTTTAGTACTTGAAATATCCATATCATCAATATCAACAATAATATATTTATCTTTTTTATTTAGTTTATCTAAATAATATTTAATATCTATATCATTTCTAGCAGCTATAATAAGAGTTAATTCTAATAGTTCATCATAATGCATCCACTTATCAAAATTAACAATATTATCTGCTCCTATTATTAAACTGAATTCAACATCTTTATGTCTTTCTTTTAGAGCATTTATTATTTGATAAGTATATTGTAGGTTACTATATACTGTATCTACAATAATTTTATCTGTTTCATAAAACTTTAACATATTAGCTCTATCTTCTAGAGATATAATACCTTTCTTATCCCAATAACTTAGTGTTGGTATTACTAATAATTTATCAACATATCCATTATTTATAATAGTATTAGCTATTCTAACATGTCCTTTATGTACTGGATTAAAGCTTCCTACATATACACCTATTTTCATAATATTTACCTTCTTTCCATTTTTCTTTCAAATCCCTTTGGAGTTACTTTTATTGTCACTCCATCGAAATAATATACTGCATGTTCATCTCTTCCATATCCTGTATATTTAAAATCTGTCTTATATTTAACTTGCTCGACACTGTAATTTAATTCACCTAATATTTTTCCAAGTACTTCTTTAATATCTTCTTCACTTAAAACTGTTGTTACTGTTATAGAAGATTCACCATAAGTAATTGCTTGAGTATAACTAAACTCTATTTGATTTTCATAATCATCATCTCTAAATCCTATTGGAACTCTATGAAGTTCTGCTTTAACAACTACTGTTGTTCCTAATTCCTTTGAATAATAAGCACTTAGCATTTTAAGTAAATCACTTTTACTAATATCCATTTTCATTTCTTTCATTTCCCCCATCTCCTTTTATTAATTATTTCTTTTATACATTGGAATATTAAACTTATGATGTGCTCCGTTATGTAAACGAAGTATTTTTTCTTCTACTCCTTTATCTAATTCTTCATGATTTAAATGTCTTTCAATATCAGCATATTTAACACCAAGTTTGTCTTCATCACTCATACCACTTAATCCATCACTAGGAGTCTTATATAAAACTTCATGTGGTACGTTAATGTATTCACCAATCTTAATAACTTCACTTACTGTGTAATCATTAATTACTGTTATATCTAATGTATTGTCTCCTCCTTTAGTAAAGTATCCAGTATATAGTTCACATTTATTAGATGTTCCAGCTACTATATATGTTCCACCTTTAAGTGCTGTATATAATGCTGCTAAGTAATATACACTTGCCATTCTAAGTCTTGGTTTTATATTAATATTACTATTTTTTAATTCTTCATCTGTAAAGTTTCCTAACTTATTTACTTCATTAATGAAGCTATCATAAGCACCAGTTAGATCTAAATCAATTAGTTCAAATCCATATCTTTCTGCTACCTTTTTAGCATCAGTTTTATCAGTATTTAATGAATGACATGGAAGTGTTACTCCAAGTACATTTTCTTTTCCTAAAGCTAATGTAAATAATCCAGCAACTACTCCAGAATCTTTACCTCCACTTATTCCAAGTACTACTCCTTTTAGGTTATTCTTTTTAAAATAATCTCTTATAAATTCAATAATATTTTTTACTTCTTTTTCTGCATCAAACATAATTTATTCCTCCTTAATATAATTTCTTATCTTTGATAACGTTAATTTTGTATTAGCTCCACTTATTATTCCTTCTTGATCAAGTTCTAATAATTCATCATATGTAAGTGTCATATATTTAATAATTTCATTTTCATCTAATTCTTGATCAAATTTCTTTTCTACATCTAATGCTAAGAATGAATGATTATATGCTTCACTTACTCCTTCATCTTGATAGAAGGAATCTAAGTGAATTAACTTGCCAGCTACACATCCAGTTTCTTCTCTTAATTCTCTAAGCCCTGCCTCTTCAGGTGTTTCTCCTTCTTCGATATATCCTGCTGGAAAGGAAATGGCTACTCCAAGTTTAGTAAATACTCTTGGTTCCATTACTACTAAGAACTCTTTAGTTTCTTCTATATATGGAGCAACCATTACAGCCGATCCGGATATACCATTTTTTAACATTTGTTCTCTTGGAAGAACTCTTCCATTACTTAATGTATATTTATATGGAATAGACGTTATGAATCTTTTTTTAGGTTCATTAATTTCTCTTTTGATAGTTCTTAGTTCTTCCAAATACTTGTTGATTAATTCACGTCTTGTCTTTCTCACTTTTGTTCCCTCATTTTCTTAATCATTTCATGTTTCATATTTACGTATTCTGGTGTACCATCTACATAATATTCATGAGGATTAAGTGTTCTTTTAACTTCTGGATATAATGTTTTCATTTGACTCTCACAATAAGCTTTCTTTTCAAGTAATGTTGGATTTTCATACACTAACTTTCCATCTAAAAAGATTGGTTTTTGTAATCTCTTTAATTCAACATTATTAAGTGTTGTACTTTTAATGAAATCTTTTAAGCTTACTATTTCAAGTTTTCTTCCATCAATATCTTTACCACGGCTGCACATAACATCAGCAACTGCATATCCAGTTTCTTTATCATATGCTCTATATAAATCTTTGAAGTCTGGATTAACAATTTTAATTACATCTCCACTTACTTTGATCTTTGGAATAACTTGTCCATTTTCTATAACTGCTACTTCTTTATATACAGCACCCATTCTTCCAGCTGGTTTAGAAATGTTATCTCCTACACCAAGTGAATCGAAGCATGCTCCTTGATTAATTAAAGATTCAATTGTTTCAGCTGTAAGTCCATTACTTAAACAAATCTTAGCTTGTGGAAAACCAGCTTCATCTAACATCTTTCTTGCTTCTTTTGATAAGTAAGCTAAGTCTCCAGAGTCAATTCTGATTCCAATCTTATCTGTTCTAATACCATGTTCTTTCATATAGTTAAATACTTTAATAGCATTTGGAATTCCAATTCTTAAAGTGTCATATGTATCAACTAGAAGTGTTGCATTGTCTGGATGATCTAGTGCAAATGTTAAGAATGCTTCATATTCACTATCGAATGTTTCTACAAAGCTATGAGCCATTGTTCCAAGTGCTTTCATGTTATTCATCCTAGCTGCTAATACATTACTTGTTCCAGCACATCCAGCCATAATTCCATATATACTTGAATCAATTGCTGCTTCCGGTCCATCTGCTCTTCTTGCTCCAAATTCCATAACTGGTACATTCTTAGGTGTTGCTTCAATTATTCTTCTTGCTCCAGTTGCATGTTCCATAGCTCCATTTACAAATGATAGAAGAGCTGTTTCAACTATTTGTGCTTCTATTAAAGGTGCCTTAACAGTAATTAATGGTTCATTTGGGAATACTGGAGTTCCATCAGGTATTGCATATATATCACCAGTAAACTTAAAGTTCTTTAAATAATCTAAGAATTCTTCACTAAAGTTATAACCTGAATTTCTAAAGTATTCGATATCCTCTTCAGTGAATTTTAAGTTTTCAACATATTCAATTACTTTATCCACTCCTGCCATAACAGTGTATCCACCACCATTTGGTACTACTCTATAAAATACATCAAATACACCTTCAACTCCTTTTTTAGTCTTAACATATGAATCTGACATAAATAATTCATATGCATCTGTCATTAAAGTATAATTTCTATTTAATCTTTCCATTTTTCTCATCCTTCCTTATCTAACTTCTATTCCTGCTTGTCTCATTAACTTAAGTGCCATTTCGTTATATTCATTTGCTTTATGATTTGGTGCATCATATGTTTCAATTGCATCCTCATAAACCATAACTTTTACATCTCTATCATTTTGATCAAAGTAATTTGTTAGTGGTATTGCTAAATTCAATACACATATATCAGTACAACAACCTGTTATAATTACTTCTCTTAATTTCTTCATTGCTTCTATATCTTTCATAAATCCAGGAGCAAACATTGTACTAGTTGAATTCTTTTCATATACAAGTCCGTCTTTCTCATATGGCTTTAATTCATCAACCAACTCACTTTCTCTTGTTCCTTTAACACAATGTTCTGGAAATTTTTTAAATTCTAAACATCCAACCTCATGTGTATCTTTTATAAGTGCAACTCCTTCTTTTTCTTCTAAAGCTTTATCTACTAGAGTTTTTATTCTTGGAATAATGTGTTCAATATTTGAACTAGCCATTGCTCCCTCTCTAATAAATCCATTCACCATGTCTACTACTACAAGTAATTTTTCTAAATCTTCTTTTCTCTTCATATTAACTATCTCCTTTCTTTTTAACATTTTGTTAATAACAAAGATTATTTTTAAAGAGGTCTTTTCTCCTCTTGTTATTAACATTATATTAAAAACAGATTTGTTTGTCAATACTCTTTTTAACATTTTGTTAAAAAGATTTTAAAATATTCTACTCTTCTCCCATTTTACGGGCTTTTTTTATTGTAAAATCTTTATTAAATTGATATAATATATCATCAAATGAGGGGCTAATATGATAGATGATAGTATATTTAACAGATGGAAAAAAGAATATATTGAAGGTATTAATTTAGAAAACATTGAATATCTAACATTAACTGAAAAAGAATTAGAATTATTTGTAAGAGAAAACTATTTTGATCAAACAACAAATAAACTAATATCTAGACAGTTAGATTCATATAGACCTATTGGTCTAACTTATTTATCATTTGATAGTATTGTTTCTGGTAGTCCTTATGAAATTGAAAAAACATACTTAATCGGAGTATGTACTAATCAAAAAGGAACTAAAACTATTCTATCTGTTATAAAATATGTAGATAATTTTTTATATTATGAAAACTATACTATTCCTCAAACATTCTTTGGTTATGTTGAAGTAAATGATTTTTTTAGACAAAAAGGATTATGCAAACAAATAATAGATGTATTTGCAAAACAAATAAATCCAAATAACCCAGTACTTATAACTGAAGAATCTGTACTTGGTAGAAGATGCAAAACGATTAATATGGTTAAAAGTTCACTAATTCAAAATGGATTTACTCAAAGTATAAAGTCATTTGGTGAGTTTACTAGAGAATATTATGATAATAGATTACAAATGTTATTAGAACAAAAAAGCAATTAATAATAATTGCTTTTTTTATTCATCTTCATCTTCTTCTATTTGTAATGTTGTTTCTTCTTCAATTTTAACATTATTAATAGAATCAAATCTCTTAGTAATCTTTTCAGTTGTTTTATGAATGTTCTCTACATCATTACTTACTGTTTGAATACTTCTAGATAGTTTATCCCATCTTTCTCTATAACGACCAAACTCTATTCCAAGTTTATTTAATTCTTCATGTATTACTGATGTATATTTATCTCTTTCAAGACCCATTAATACACTTTGTATAATTGTAAGTAAACTCATTAATGTAGTTGGACTAGTAATCCATACCTTTTTACTAGCAGCATATTTAATAATATTAGTATGATATGCATTAATTTCTGCGAATATTGCTTCTGCTGGTAAAAACATAATTGCTTGATCAGATGTTTCACCTGCGATTATATATTTAGAACTAATCGCATCTATATGTTTTTTAACATCTGATTCAAATGCTTTACTTCTTAGTTCCTTTTCAGTATTAGTTAGCCCCTTCTCAACAAGTCTTCTATAATTTTCTAAAGGAAATTTTGAATCTATACATATTGTTCCTAGAGGTTCTGGTCCAAAAACAATCGCATCAGCTATTGTAGTATTAGATAGTGTATATTGAGTTTGATAAATCTTATCATTCTTTTCTCCAAATATACTAGATAAAATATGATATAAATTAACTTCTCCAAATATACCTCTACTCTTTTTATCAGTAAGTATACTTTCAAGTGATACTATTTCATTTCCAAGACCATCTATTTTCTTTTGAGCTTCATCTATTCTAGTAAGTCTTGCCATAACTTCATTAAATGTTTTACTTGTTTTATCAAAACCATCTTCTAATTTTTCATTTACTTTTTGATTCATTAGATTTAGTTTACGTTCAATTCTATCATTTAATTCATTAAAATCTTTATTTAAATCACTAGAAAAGTCATGTTTAAATTCACCTATTTCTTTAACTACATTTACTTCTGTTCTAGATATTTTTTCTTCTAATTCATTATTATTTTGTTTCTTAAATATTAGTACTATTTCTAAAATAACTACTACTATTAATAAACCCATTAATACATATTCCATAACTTCACCTCTATAAATCTAATTTAAATACTTTCTTTACTAATAAATATATTATATAACATAATGCCATACTTATTACTATTTTAACTATTATTATAGGATTAGTAATACTTTCAACAAGACTTGTTCCAATATAACCCCAGAAATATACCATAGATATTTTACCTATTACCAAAGCTATAAAGTATTTTTTAAAGTCCATCTTGCATAAACCAGCTACTATGTTTACTACAAATGCTGGTGTAAATGGCATTGCTATAACTAATACTAATTTACCAAGTGATATATCTTTAAACATCTTTTTATATCTTTTAATTAATTCTTTATTCTCAGTTAAATGATCAAACTTTTTACCAAAACCATTTCTAAAAATAAAGAATGATATACAACAACCTATTATAGTAAATATCCATGATACAAAAAATCCCCATACTTTACCAAGAACTAACATAGTTATTGTTATAAATACACCTAGTGGTAAAAATGGAAGTATTGATTCAATAGTCATCATTCCACACGAAATAAAAACACCTAGTGTTCCTGATCCTTGTATGAATTCAACTACTTTTTCTAATAATTCTACTATACTTTCCATACATAAGATTATAGTACAAAACACCATTTATTTCAACGTACAAAAAAAGAGATGTTTTAAACATCTCTTATTCATCTTCACCACCGAAGAAATCATCAAAGAAATCTTCATTATTAGTATGATTATTAACAACAACACTATCAACATCAATATTAACTTTTGGTTTTTCAACATCCTCATATGTAGGTTCTTGTTTTACTCCATCCATTGGATTAACTCTTACTGGTTCTTCATCTACTACTTCAACTACTGGTGCTGGTTTATTAATTTCAACATTTACTACAGGTTTTTCTTCTTCATGTAAACTTGGAACTATTTCTTCTAACTCTTCATCATCATCACTTGTAATATATGTAGGTTTAGTCTCAGTTTTTTCAGTTGTATTAATATTGATATTTACTGTTGGTTCAGATTTATGATCAAGTATATCATTAATTTCTTTCTTGATATCTTTTTCATCTCTAATAGCAGTATTTTCAATTTCTTTTTCTTCTTTTTCTTTTGCTGCTAATTTTTCTCTTTCTTTTCTTTCTTCTTCTTCTTGTTCTTTTTCTAGTTTAGCAATTTGTTCATCAAGTTTCTTAACATAATCATCTAAACTAGTACTCATCATTGGTTGACTTCTCATTCCACCAGGAACATATCCTCCGCTCATTGGCATACCCATCATATTAGGCATACCCATTCCTCCTGGCATACCTGGCATTCCAGGCATTCCTGAAGGTTGTTCTCCTTTTAATTTAGTAACGAATCCTTTTAAGTCAAATACTTTTATTTCACGACGTGGTCTAGTAGTATATCCCATATCTTCATATTTTTTACCCCAATCTATTTGCCAGTTTGGAGTTAATTTTGTTTTAAAAGGCATACTTCTAAATCTATTAAATATAACTTCATTTTGTTTTAAAGCTTGTAAATCACTAACTGTGAATAATGGTCTAATTGGTTGAGCTGGCTCATCCTTTTTAGGTTTATCTGGTTTTTTATCACCAAGTAATTTACTAATTTCTTCTAAGGCAGCTAACTCTGTAGACATGATATATACAAAGTTACCACAGTTACCTTTAATTGTTTCTGCTACATCTTTTCCATAAACTTGATTTAATTGTGAAAAGTTTTGAATAGCAAATGTAAATCTTATATTTCTTGAACGAGATGCTGTAATCATAGTACCAATATCATTAAGTGCTGGCATGTTAGCAAACTCATCAAGAATAAAGTTTGTTCTATATGGAAGTTTTAATTTTGGACAAGTTTGTGCTACCGCAATTAAAGCTTCATAACATTGTTTTACGAATATTGTTGCAAGTGCATGATATGTAGTTTTTTCATCATGTACTTTTAAGAATACTGCTGTTTTTTCTTTACCAATATC